>TARA_R110002012_G_scaffold321930_1_pt1 | contig 45496 bp, 33 predicted proteins | sample TARA_R110002012 | Tara Oceans TARA_R110002012 (sample SAMEA4396515) | marine metagenome | biome: Westerlies Biome; feature: [DCM] deep chlorophyll maximum layer (ENVO:01000326); material: water (ENVO:00002006), including particulate matter (ENVO:01000060) such as... | depth 40 m
GCACTAATGGCTTCACAATCACCACTGCTTACTTTTACATAATAATCGCCAGCAATTAAATTTCTAAATACTCCATTAGTACTTGGTCCTTGAAGTGGCGTTGTGCTCGTTGGGCTGTCTAATAATTCATATTGATAATTGCCTAAACCGCCTGTAGCTGTACTTCTAATGGTCGCTGTATTTTCTCCATAACAATTTATAACCGCTGCTGTTCTATCGATAGCGATCTCTAAGGTTGGCACAGCATCAATAGAAACTTGATTTGATATTAGAGCTTCACAACCAAAACTATCTATAACATAATATTGGTATACGCCAGCACCTACGGTAAACGTATGTGTAGCTCCTCCAGACATAGGATAAAAAGTAAGGTTATCCGTACTGTACTGGTAAGGTGCCGTTCCGCCGCTTGCAGCTAAACGTATGGTCGCGTCGTTTTCACAACTAAGTGGACTTACTTGTACTAAAGAGGCTGATACATCCGTGGGTTCCACGATGGTTACTTGTGCTGTTTCAAAAGCACAATCCCAACCGTCAGAAACCGTAATACTATACACCCCAGCGCCTAAATTGTTAAATGTTGGACCTGCTTGGTCTCCACTAGTAAATAATAGTGTTGTACCTGTTACATCGTAATAATTTAATTGGTATTGGTAACTATTTTGTCCTCCAGTGACGCCTGTGGCAGTTACCGAAGCATCTGTATCACCAAAACAAACTAAGGTGGTAGTACTTGCTGTAATTCCTGCACTAATGGGTGTTGGAGCAACTAAAACTTCTGAATCTGTTATTTGACAACCAGTATTATCTGTAACAACTACAGTATAGGTTGCAGCTGATAATTCTATAAAGTTAAAGCTAAGCACATCGGTTTCATTGAATACTTCACCTGTTGTGGTGTTGGTCAATTGAATGTCGTATGGGCCATACCCACCACTTGGGTCTACTAAAATTTCACCTTTATCGTTGGTACAAGTAACATCTGCAATTTTAGCAACAATAGCGGTTAAAGGCATATCTGGAGAAACGATGGTAATGCTATTTGAATCTTCTGTACATGAAGGATATGCCGTTTGAGCTACCCGTACAAAATAGTTACCACCAGTTAATCCTGTAATGGATAAAGGATTAATAGCCGTATTGCCTAAGCCAGATATAGCCGTAGCAGTTCCGTTTGAATTGTAAACGGTATACGCATATGGACCTGTATACCCTGAAACGTTTATTTCTAATGTTCCTTCATTACCACTATAACATACCACAGGAGCTGTCGCGGTAGCCTGAACCCTAATCGTGTCATACACAAGAACGGTATGTTCTATCGTTTCAAAACATCCTGTTACGAGATCAGTTACTCGAATCGTATAGGTGCCTGGTGAAGGTAATAACAAGGTAGCTTCAGCTGCAGAAGGAGCCGTTACGGTTTGAGCTATAGCTGTACCTAGTACTTCAAAATATAAATTCGTTGGCGTTGAAGCACCTGTTACAACTACCGTAATTTGTTCTCCTAAATTATCACAAGCCATCGGTATTACATTGGTTATATTCAATGTCATTCTTGCGATCGAATTTATGCTTGCTGAGGCTGTTGTTACACACCCATTAGCATCTCTTATGGTAAAATTATACGTAGCATTACTTCCAGTATCTACAACAGAGAATACAGGAGAATTTTGGAAATTTCCACCATTCATGCGATATACATAGGGGGCAGTTCCACCACTTGGGCTCAAGGTGATTTGACCTCTTGCTGTACTATTATCCGCATGACAAGCAAATTCTTGAGTAACAGCAGCCGTAGCGGTAAGTACTGGTGGATTTAGAATAGCTACCCCTTGAGTTGCCACACAATTTCTATCTGTGGAAACACGTACGGTATACGTATCTGCAGCTAAGTTATTGAATACAGCACTAGTTTGAGGTCCTCTAATAACCGTCATCGTACCATCTAATAATTCATAGGTATAAGGAATATCTCCGGCCGTAACACTTACGGTAATACTACCATCACTACCACCATTACAAGATACATCGATCTTAGACGTTGTAAAGGCAACAGGTGCTGCAGCATCTAATGAAATAGGAGCATCTATAGTACAACCAGAATTAGTGTCCATTGCTCTAACAGTATAATTTCCTGAAGGAATTCCTGTAATGGTATTACCTGTTATGGTAATTCCTACAACTGGATTTAAAGAACCATCTAATAAACTATAGGTATAGGCTCCTGAACCTCCAATTGCTGTTGCTGTAATACTACCGTCGTCATCAGAACAAGAGGGTGCTGTCACCACCTGAGAACTAAGTCCAAGAGGTGCGTTTATTGTAATTGTTTCTGTAGCAATACAACCATTTTTATCGCGGATGCTTATGGTGTTAAGACCAGAGTTCAGTCCTGTGGCATTATAGGGTAAGCCAGCAATATTTTGGAACGCTGCACCATTTACGCTTAGGGCATAAGGTGAAATTCCTATATCGGTTGCATTGGCAAAATCTACTGTTAGGGCAAATTGTCCTTCTGCTGCACAGGCATCCACTACACTAAGTGCAATTGCAGGACTAGAATCTACTGCGATCGTAATATCTAAAACAGGAGATGGACAACCATTACTATCTAAGACATATACATCCCAATCTAAACTCGTTGTTGGATTTAATAAGGCTGTTGCATTAGCCGAATAGAACCCTATGGGAGAGTTTCCATTGGGTACAAAAGCATAGGTATACCCAGGTGTTCCACCAGAAGCTCTTACCGTTACTTCAGCAAATGCATTACAATTTGCATTGCTATTACTAACTTCTATAACACTAACCGCTGCTGCCGGAGAAGCTATCGTTATGGTATTTGATATTTTATCACAGAAAGGCGTATCTAAAGCTTCAATTTCTACATAGTAGTTGCCTGCCAATAAATTAGGAATGGTCACTATTCCAGGAGCAACACCAGCAGCAGAAATACCCGCAAGCGTTCCGTCACTATTGTAAACAGTATAGGTATAATTACCTGTATAGTTGGTTACATTAATTTCTAGTTCTCCATCATTACCTCCAAAACAACTCACCGCTGCAGTTGGGGTAGCCACCACATTTATGGTGTTGTAAGGACTAACCGTATAAGGCAGTGTTGTAAAGAAACAACCTGTAGTATTATCGGTCACTCTAAAGGTGTAATCACTAGGAGTTGTCAATACAAAATCGGCCGTATTACTTACTAGGCTTTGTGAAGGACCACTAGGCAATAAAGTATAGGTGAAATCGCCAGAACCTCCAGTTACTGTAATTCGAGCAGTTTCAGGATTGTCACAAGTAATCGCAGTTACTTGTGCCACTGTTGCATTGGTTATTACAGGTAATGCATTAATAGTTGCACTCACAGGAATAATACATCCGTTAGCGTCTTTTACTGTGAAATTAATAGTTTGATTAGTACCATTATCAATGATATCAAAGCTGTTGTCTGAACCAAAGTTTGTGCCATCAATACTGTATAAGTACGGTGCTGTTCCAGTTCCAGGAGTTACGGTAATCGTAATCTCACCAACAGCGACACTATTGTCTGCATTACATGCAAACTCTTGCGTTACTGCTGCAGTACCAGCTAATTGCGGGTTTTCTATGATCGTTACCGAATCGGTTGCGATACAGTTTCTATTAGAAGTTACAGTAATAGCGTATGTACCACTCGGTAAGCCACTAAATGAACCTGTATTATTTGAAAGCGAAGTTCCAGTACCATTATCTATGGCAAATACATAAGGTGGATTATCATTAACACCAGCCGATGGATTGACCAATAATACGGTAATTGATCCATCCGATGCTCCAAAACAACTTACATTACTAAATTGTGTAGTTTGAAGTGTAACCGCTGTGGGCGCTTCCAATGAAACTGCAACATCTTTACTACAATTTGAAGGCGCACCTAAGGTGTCATCCGTTACTCTAACGATGTAATCGCCAAATCCTACTCCAGAAAATTGGTTACCAATTGGAGAAATTCCTGTTGGCGTTATACCATCACTTTCATATAATTCGACTGTACTTGAACCAGAGCCACCGGCTACTGTAAATTCAATGACACCATCATTTGTAGTACATGTTGGTTGTGTAAGCACATCGGCCGTTAAAAGAAGCTCAGAAGTAATGACTATAGTTTCTAATTCAATACATCCATTAGCATCTCTCACCGTAATGTTATGCGTACCAGAACTTAATCCGGTATAGGCATAAGGAAAAGCAGAAACACTTTGGAAAGTTCCGCCATCTATACTTAGACTATACGGCGCTACACCAAAATTCACGGCATCCATAGAAACAGACACGACATAGGTATTCTCTACCGCACATGCATCATTTAGCGTTAAGCTAATATCTGGAGTGGTATCTACCGAAATGCTAATATCTAAAACTTGAGAGATACAACCATTCGCATCTCTAGCATAGACATCCCAAACCAAACTTGTTGTGGGGTCTAAATTTAAAGTTTCATCTTCTGTGAAAGCTCCAACTAGAGTTGGTACTGGGCTACCATCAACCAAAACAGCATAGGTATAACCCGCAGTACCTCCACTAGCCTGAACTACAACAATAGCATCAGTAGTACAGTTGGCAGGGGTATTACTTACCTCAACTACAGTTACTTCTTCAGGTGCATCTATGGTTACTGCATTGGTTACTGCAATACATTCTGGGTAGGCAGTTTCTGTAACTCTTATGGTATATGTTCCAGCAGCTAATGTTTGTGGAATCACAAAATTATAAGGATCTGATGAGGCATTATCACTGCCATTAGCACCTACAATTGGATTCCCTAAATTATCTAAAACTTGATAATCAAAAGTACCCGTATATCCTGTAATATTTATTTGTAATTGCCCATCACTACTGTCACTACACGTAGCATCAGTAACTAAAGAAGCAGTTACATTAATTAGATTATAGGGAGCAATAGTATGCTCTACGATGACACTACAATTTGTGGTTATATCTAGAACTTCATAAACATAATTTCCAGGTGTCGTAAGTATAATGTTAGTAGGATCAGCAACAGGAGCTCGACTAGGCAATTCAAAGTAGGAATAATTTCCAGAACCATTTAAAGCTGTTATGGAAATAATTTCTTCTCCATTAGTACAATCAATAGTTTGTAGTACATTAATACCTGCAGTCACCCTAGTTACAACAGGCACGGCAACTGAAATAGTTACAGGACATCCGTTAGCATCTTGCACACTTACAGGAACATTGGGAGAACCATAGGCTACCTGATAAGTGTTATTTGGTTGAAAGGAACCGCCATTAAAACTATATAAATAGTCTGGTCCTGTTCCAGAAGGGTTTCCAAACCCATCATCATCTATAGTCACAGTAATGGTGCTCGCAGCAGTATCACAGGTATAATCTGAAGCTAAGGCGGTGATGGCTAATTGTGTGGGTTCGTCTAAGTTTATCGTTGCCACTTCTGTACATCCTTTCGAGGATAGTACCGTTACGTTATAGCTGCCTGCAATAAGGCCCGTAAAAATGTTGGAAGGCTGACGCGTAGTACCACCATCTAAACTATATTCATAAGGAGTATCTAAATTACCCGGGTCTAGCGTAACCGTAATAGTACCATCATTCCCTCCAAAACAGCTGATATCTGTTTTTGATAAAGTAAATGTTGGGTCAACTGTAAGAGCTATAGTAGCAGATACCGTATTGATACAACCTGTTACATTGTCTTCCACCTCAAAAGTATAGGTGCCACTTGTTAATCCAGTAAATACCCCATTATTAACTTGAGTTGGTCCAGCAGGAATTGTCTGGGTATAGGTATAATCTAAAGATCCACCATTTGTGACAATGGTAATTTCTCCACTGTTGGCAGGATCACAGAATTCTTCGGCCGTAACGTTTGCCAAGGATTGCATTGGAGGAAATATGTCTATGGTTTCAGCTACTTCTCCACAACCACTAGAATCGATAACACGAACCGAGTGTGTTCCTGAGTTAAGGTTTGAAATAGTCACGGTATCGCCTATATTGTTTAATGCCACAGGAGTAAATGCACCCCCATCAACACTCATATAATGCTGACCAATACCCGCACTATCCATCTCTACAACAATTTCATAACTGCCTTCATTAGTAACACAAACAGTGGCCAAGTCAATTGAAATGGCAGCTTCTGGATCTGTATTAATGGTTATTGTAATTGGCGCTGTTGGGCATCCATTGGCATCTTGCACATAAATTGTATAATCTGCTGGGTAGGTAGGCGCTACAATTTGGAAGGTGCTCGATTCTGGAAACGTAACTGGTGCCGGGTCTCCAAATGGCACATAGGCGTAGGCATATGGAGCAGTTCCGCCACTAGCTCTTACGGTAACAAAGGAGCCATCTACACAATTGGCATTTGTAGCACTTACAAGTTCTAATTGAACAGGTGTAGGCTCTAATATTCTAAACGCATAGGTGTTTGAACATGTTGGACCCGTTGCTTCTTCAAAAAATAAGATATAATCTCCAGGCGCTAAATCAGTAATTGTTACCACTGGAGTTGGTCCTCCCCCAGGTCCGGTTACAGTACCTGTATAGGTTCCTGCCCCGGAAGCTGGGTTATTGGTAAGTGCTTCTAAAACACTGTAGTTGACATCGGTTACGCCGACATCATGACCTTCTATTTGGAAGCTTATGGTACCATCCGTATTCCCAAAACAACTTGCATTGGTTACTACAGGTGTTGCCACAACAGCAATATTGCTACCAGGTACTGTAGGTATGTCAACTTCCACAAAGCTTTCACAGCCGTTAGCTAAATCAACTGCTTTAAAGATGTACGTTTGTCCTGGATTTAAATTATTAAAAGTTGCAACGACATCTGTTGCCGAAAGTACCACGCGAGAATCTTCTGGGGTTCCAGGACCATAGATTTCAAAAGTATAACCACCAGAGCCACCAGCTGCTGTTATTTCCACACTACCACCTGCGATACAATCTGGAGGAGTAATATTAGAGGTTAAGCTTAAAAATGGATTGGCAACAACACGTACCGGGTTTTGATAAAATTCACATCCCTTAGAATCTACAACACGCACATAGTAATCTCCAAAAGGCAAGCCTTCAAAGGTAACATTCGTATCAGGCGTGTTTATATACGGGTTTGGTGTGGCACCAGTTACGGCAACAATATTGTTTAACTGATCATATAAAGTATAGGTGAAGTTGGCATTTCCTCCACTAAAAATATCTATTTCAATACTTCCCAAAGTTGTAAACCCTGTTCCACTATCACACGAAACCGGTGTTGCGGTAACAGTTGCATCAAAAAGTGGTGGGTCCACTAAGGTTACGCTGTAAGTGTTGAAACATCCTTTAGAATCTCTAATGGTATATGAATAGGCAATTCCTGCTGAAAGTCCTGAATAAACTCTTTGTGCGCTAAACGGACTACCGTTAAAACTGTATTGGTAGGCCGGTGTTCCAGTGCCATTTACAGGTACTATTTCAACCACGCCATCGGCACCACCAAAACAATTTGGATCTGTAGCCATATGTGTGGCTTCTGGATCCATGGCAGCCTGGATATCTATAATTTCAGAATCTGCAATACAACCAATAGCGTCATATACCCTAAAGATATAATTGCCAGGTGTTGAACTTACAAAGGTAAACGTATTGGAGGCAACGGCAATTGGTGCGCCTGCGACAAATGTAGTTCCACCATCGGTACTATATTCATAACGATCATAATCGGTATACCCTCCTTCAATGGTCACCACAATAGTGGCATCGGTGGGTACCGCACAAGTTAAATCTTTCGTTAAAACAGCATTTGCAATAATTAACCTCGGTGGAATAATCACTTGCAAGGTTGCTGCACTACAGCCATAGATATCTGTAGCTACAAAGTCATAGGCTCCAGGAATTAAGCCTGAAAAGGTATTGCTTAGCTGTCTTGCTCCGCCGTTAACGCTATAGCGATAAGGTGGTACGCCGCCAGTTGCAGTTAAAACAATGGTCACGCCATTAGCGTCATAACAAAGGTCAGAACTCGGATCCAATGCTAATGTTGGTATGGACGCAGGCGCTATGGTTAATGGCTTACTAACAATACAACCATTTGCATCACGAACATAGATATTGTAACTCCCGGCAGGAACATTTGAGAAATTAGTATTGCTCTGGTACGGCCTTATAATCGTAGGACCAGAAATATCTTCAAGTTGATAGGCATAGGAACCCCAACCGCCAACTGCTAAAACACTAATTGTGGAATTATTTAAACAGGTGACATCTGTATTCGTAAACGTAAAGTCTAATGAAAGTGCTGGCTCGCTAATTAAAGCTGGTGCCATGGTGTCACAAGTTGTGGTATCATCCACAACATATACAACATAGGTGTCTGCCGCTAAATTAGGAACGGATATAGGTGTAGTGGTTGTTATTCCAGAGGCGGACTGTACTACAGTTCCCCCGCTGTTTTCAACCGTATAACTATAGGTACTCACAAAATCACTCACAGTAAAGGCAAACTCACCATCCGCATCGCCTCTACAGGTGACGTTATTGACCAATTGATAAAGAACGTTTACTTGAGGAATCGGGTTTATGGTATAATTTTCTTGCAGCACACAGCCTTTTGCATCGGTTACTTGAAAGGTATACGTACCTGGAATTAATCCTGTGAAAGTAGCATTATTGCCATTATTTGTGGCGCTTAGTAAAGGTGCAATTATGCGATAGGTAAAAGGTCCGTTCCCATTCGTAACAGCAACTGTTACATCACTTGCAATTGCAGGACATGTTACGGCTGTTGGGGTAAACGAAAGATCTGTGGGTGGATTTAGTGGATCTATGGTTTCCACACTTGTTGTTGTACACATATTAGCATCACGTACAGTGATGGTATAGGTACCCGCCGCCAAGCCTGTAAATGATGTGGTTCCACTAAAATTAACACCATCAATACTATATTGATAGGGAGCTGTTCCACCACTAGCCAATGTGCTTACTTCAATAGTAGCCGCATTTGTAATACAATCATAAGCTTGAGTAATTGAGGTGTCGAAGGTAATTGGTAATGGTTCTGTAAGAAATACTGTACCAGAAGAACTACATCCTTTACTATCTGTTATGGTATACGCATAGGAAACCCCAGCGGATAAACCTGAATATACTTGTTGCGTTGAAGCAGCACTCCCATTAAATACGATAGCATAGGGGGCAAAACCACCTGAAACGGCTAGATTTACACTGCCATTGGCATCTCCGTTACATAAAGGACTTGTTAAGACAGGAGTTGCTACAGGAGGCGTATTAGGACTTACCACAATGTCATTTGTGCTGATCGTACATCCTGCTGCATCCGTAATGGTAAAGGCATAGGTTCCTAAGGTATTCGTAGTAAATGTAAACGGATTAGCAGGTACAGCTGCAGAGGCTTGAAAAGAAATTCCATTTCTAAAAACTTCATAAGTATAAGCCGTTGTTCCGCCCGTAATACTAATATTTATTGCTGCATCAGGCGAAGCAGTACAATCTAAATCTTTTGCTAATGCTGCGTTTGCCGCTAAAGTTGGGTTTACGGTTAAAGTAACCGTATCCGTACAGTTTTTACTATCTATAACCCCAACGGTATAGGTGCCTGGTGCAAGTCCACTAAAACTAGCACTTGATTGGTACGATGTTCCTCCGTTAATGGTATATTGAAAAGGCGCTTCACCACCCGAAGTGATGCTAGCCGTAAGGGTTAGGCCTGTAGCGCTGTCATAACAGAAACTATTCGGAGAAACACTTAACACTGGCGAAACTAAAGGCGCTAAAGTAAAAGTACTTGAAACTACACACCCATTGGCATCAGTAACATTGACCGTATAGGCCCCTGTAGTATCTGAAATACCGTTAAATATTCCCGTTGTATTAGTGCCTATACTCGTTGCGCTAGGATCAAACAATTCATAAGAATAGCTGCCCCATCCTCCTGAAACATTCACTGTTACCGCACCTGGAACATTACCAGATGTTGAACATGACGGATCCGTAACCACAAAACCATCAATAAGTAATTGTGTAGCAGGGTCACTAACAACAACAGTTCCCGTTGCCGTACAATTTGTTGTATCATCAGTAACAGTAATGGTATAGGTACCGGCTAATAATCCTGTAAAGTTTAAAGGATTTGTAGTAATTCCTGATTGTGAAGCAATAGCCGTTGGGCCCGTAACTGTATAACTAAAGTTACCTGTAAATCCGCCTACATTGAATCTAATTTCGCCATTAGCATCGCCCAAACAAGAAACATTACGAACCAATGTTCCTATCACACTAATGGGTGCTACTGGATTAATCGTATAGTTTTCCGTATAGGTACATCCTTTATCGTCAGTAATTCTAAACGTATAGGTGTCTGGTGCTAAATTAGGAAACACATTATTGCTGCCGTTAGCTACAGCCAATGGTGCTATTATTTCATAGGTAATTATTCCAGAACCACCTGTAGTGGTCAAGCTAACATCAGAGGTCTGAGTAGGGCAATTGGGAGCCGTGGCTACAAAACTAATATCGGTTGGCGGTGTTAAGGCAGAAACAGTTGTTGAACGTGTTATGATACAACTATTCGCATCTCTAATTGAAATTGTATAAGTGCCTGCACTTAACCCAGTAAATACTCCTGTAGTATTGGTAAAATCAACACCATCTATACTATAGGCATAGGGAGCAACGCCACCTGCCACATTAATGGCCGATATGGTGCCTCCAATATCATTATTTGAAGCATCGCAAGCATTATCCACCGTAAGCTCCGCATCAGCGCTCATAGCTGCTGGCTCGTTTACTTGTACTGTTCCTGTAAACTCACAAGACTTACTATCTCGAATCGTATACGAATAAGTATTTGCAACTAAACCAGAATACAAGGTTTGGTTGGTAAATGCACTTCCATTAAAACTAATAGTATAGGGTGCTAAACCATCTGCAGGTATAATTTGTACCGATCCATCGTTCCCTGCATTACAACTAACAGCGGTTGCATTGGCTGTACCACTAGGTAATACAATCGGGTTTACAGTTATTATTTCAGTTTCATCCGTACATGATTCGGTATCTGTAATTGTAAATTGATAGGTCCCCGCGGTTGCAGTGGTATAGGTAAAAGCACTGCCTACCACATTCACTGCTGCACTCGCAGCAGCACCATCAATAGATACGGTATAGGTATAGGCGGCATAACCACCCGTAATCGTAACATCAATAGTTGCATCAGGACTTGTAGTACAGTCTAAATCTTTGGTTAATATAGCCGTAGCCAATAATTCTGAGGCTATGGTTACTGAGCTTGAGCTAGCTGTACATCCGTAGGCATCTGTTACAGTTACTGTATAATTACCCGGTGACAGATTATTAAATTGTGCGCTATTTTGATTTGCTGCACCATTAAGGCTATACACAAAAGGTGCAACTCCTCCAGAAACCGTGGCTGTTAAGCTCACTCCAGAAGCGTCGTAACACAAATCAGTTACAGCATCGAGGCTAACCGTAGGTGCCACTGCCGCGGCAATTGTAAATGTTTTTGTAAGCATACAGCCATTCGCATCTCTAACAGAGATGGTGTAATCTCCAGCAGCACTAATAGGGTTAAAAGAACTTGTATTTGAATATGGGTAAACAATCCCTAAGCTTGTTTCAGATAATTGGTATTCATAACTACCCCATCCTCCTGTTGCCGTAACATTGGCAGCCGCATCTGATGTACAGGTTAAAGGCGTTGTCGTAAAAGTAAAATCTAGTATTTGAGTAGGTTCACTAACCAATACTGATTCGATAGACGTACAGTTCGTAACATCATCAGTCACAGTGATGGTATAGGTACCCGCTAATAGTCCACTAAAATTTAGAGGATTGGAGGCTATTCCCGATTGTGGAGCAATGGCCGTTGGGCCTGTCATAGAAAAACTATAAGTGCCCGTAAAACCAGTTACATTAAATTGTATTTCCCCATCTGCATTCCCCAAACATGAAACATTATTCACTAAAGTGCCAAGGGTGCTAATAGGAGTTACCGGTACTATGGTATAATTTTCAATATACACACAGCCTTTATCATCTGTCACTCGAAACGTATAGGTGTTTGGTGCCAGATTCATAAACAGGTTACTAGATCCATTGGAAACAACAGCAGGTGCAATAATTTCATAGTTGATACTACCAGAGCCACCGGTAGTGGTTAAGGTAACATCAGAGGTTTGATTAGGACAATTCGGTGCTGTCGCGGCAAAACTAATATCGGTAGGAGGGTTTAATGCCGCTACTATAATAGAATTAGTTACAAACGTACAGCCTTCAGCATCACGAATTGTAATGGTGTAGCTGCCATTTGTTAAGTTAGCAAAGGTATTGGCGCCAGCGGTGGTATCTGGAATAAAATTAATACCATCAATGCTATACGCATATGGTGCTGTTCCGCCACTTACATTTTCAGCTTGAATAATAGCCTCTTGAGTACAAGTATAAGCTTGTATTTCAACAGCATTTCCGGTAATGCCACTGGTAGGGCCACTAATGGTGAAATCCGAGTAATAATCGCAAGAAGCACCCCCTTTAGTTTGTGTTAGGGCCACCGAATAGTTACCTTGTGGTAAATTGTTAAATGAACCAGAGGCATTTGTAAACAACGGAGTGCCTATGGCATCATAAAGTGTATATTCAACTTTATATCCATTTGAACTTATAATGGTATAAACTATGCTGCCATCGTTAAGGCCAAAACAAGTTTCATCCGTTATTGCAGTGGTAAAATCTACCGCCGGACGCAATTCAATGGTTACAGGATTAGAAAAGCTAGAACAATTATTGCGATCAATCACGACAAACGTATAGGTGCCCGGATCAAGAATATCGAATATTTGACTTGTTTGAAAGTTCCCTGCAGGAATATCATTTACGGTAGGGAATGACGTAACCACAGTTCCGGCTTCATCAACATAGGACCAGATAGCATAGTTATGTGGTGTTTTCCCTCCACTCGATTCCATTAATATATTACCTTCTTTACATGAGATATGTTGTGATATTCTAGCGGTTAGTTCTAAATCTGTAAGATCATTGATGACCACTTGTTGCGTTAAGGTACAACCATCATCGGTAGTTACTAACACATCATAGGTACCATCATTTAAATTTTGAAAGGTATAATTATTATCATTTACGGGGCCATAAGTATCAACAACTACGCCTCCTTGAGAAATCTCATAATAGTATTGTGGTTCCACATCCAAAGCAGAAATACTGATTTCTCCTAAACCACTACAATCAGTATCTTTAGTGGTAATAGCTACATCAAAAGCGCGGTTTCTAACACCAATATTATCAATACTAAATACACAACCATCAACCACACCTTGTTGTCTAATTTCAACCGTGTAGGCGCCATTGGTGGCAATATCAAAACTAGGGTTGCTGGTATAGGCCACTACTTCGGTATTGGTTACCGCATTCATAAGCCTATATTCATAAGTCGCAGGCAAATTAGTAACGGTTATATTTCCAGGGGTAGCACAAATAATATCGCTTACTGTATATTGTGGGTCTAAATTGTTTTTAAAAGCACTAAAATAAAAGCGACTTGAACAGCCGTTTTGGTAATTAATAACGACTCTATACGCACCCGAATCGGTAAGCGTAAAGGCATTACCTGTAGCTACATTGGCATAACAACTACTTCCTTTATTAGGGCATGATGGATCGGTAGAAGTACACGAGGTTTCATCGAGTTTTTGCCACTCTATACTTGTTGCATCCGGAATATTTATTTGTAAAAATTCAGAATCACTTAGCCCACATAAAAAAATATTGGCAATGAATTCACCATCAATAGAGCATTGCAGTATTTCTCCTTGAATATCATTATTAGGATCGGTATCACTATTTTGGGCGTTAAAAAGATCTAAAATTGGATTCGTTTGCGTGGTACCAAACCTTTCTACGGTAATTATTTCTTGAAATCCTTTACAGGGATCTGCTACAATTTTATCGACAATATAGGTGCCGATGTTGGTCACCATCAAGGTGCTTAAATCCCCATCGGGATTACCATCATTCAGTACAGGATCGCCTGCATCGATGAGGCCGTCATTATTAGCATCTAGGTACCATATGTAATCATCAAAATTATCTCCTGCATCTAAAAGCACATTATCCCCGCATAACTGTACCGTTCTTCTAAAATCACAATCGGCTAAATCATCTAATAAAAAGTTGGTAGCACCGGGTGTTGAAAAGCCACAAGCATCAAAATTTGATACACTTGGATCGTCGGTTATTTGGTTGTCGTTTATTTCACCCTGATAGGTGGCATAGGCCAGGTTTTGAATCAGGTCAGTACAGGCATCGACAAAATCAAAACAGTTTTCTGCCACCCGAACTCTTAATCGTATTCTAGAGATAGGATCACCTACTTCAACTAAATTCGGAGAAATTGTAAAGGTGATAATATGGGTACTAGGGTTGTATACATACGTAACTCCCGGAGGTAGAATTAAATTTCCAGGAATAAAAAATACATTGGTTGGAAGAATATCTCTTAAAGTAAAATTTACCGCATCATCATTTCCAATGTTTTGAAATGCTAATATATAATCTAACTCTTGCCCTAAATTAACACCTAAGCCGGTAATGTCATTACCGGCTATATCTTCTACTGTTTTCTCAACGACCACATTGGGTTCAATAATCTCAATATTAAAAGAGTTAAAAAACGGATAATACTGATCTCCAGACGAGGTAAACCTAAAGTTCGCCGCAGTTTCGTTATTTCTAATGATGCTGTTACTCGGCACATTATTGAGAAGAAATAAATCGGTATCGTAGCCTAAAGTATTTTCGCTATTGGGGGTTCTATTGGTGGTAATAACATCATTCAGTGTGATGTTACTATTAAAGAAATTTGCCCCTGGGTTGGTCGTATTGGCTATTCTTGTAAAGGTAGGCGTAGTAGCTCCTTTTATATATAATTCATCACCCAATATTCTGTTGTCACCTTCTAAAGCGGCAACGCCTACAGTGGCGTTTACTGGGCCACTAGGAATTGTTTGAAATCCAGTATAATCTATATTGATATTCGGGTTGGCATTATTTACGCGTGCAAAACCATCGTAGGTGGTAATTAGTTTACCCGTAACCGTTGGATTTTCATAAACAATCACTAAAGTCCAACCAGCAGAAGCTCCTCCACCAGGACTTAAGGCGCCTTGAACGGATCGTACATTCGCAATCGTATAATCGCCAGCGGGATTAGCCATAGAGGTGATTAAAGATGTTACATCTGCATAACAGGCATACGGACTATTTTGTCTTACGGTAGGGTCGGTACTGGTAAAACCATCAAATAATACCTCATCTGCCGTAATATCAGCATAGGTAGCTGAGCCAGGAATTTTTAATTTTACTTGATTAAAATCGTTTTGCCGATTTGTTCCTATGGCTTGCGAAGCAAGTTCACCTGGATAGGTTGCTGACCAATACAAGCCTGCATATCTTATTTGACTACAATTGGGTTCAGGGAATGCGAAAGTCGCTGTACTTGAACTAAATGTTGTGGCATCTGAATCTATATCCACATAGCGCATGTTGATATTATCATTGTACTCTGACCCGTTGCCAGTATCATTATAAGGAATATCTGTATCTTCTCCTGGAATTGTAGTTTCAACATAGACCCAATTTCCGCGCCTTCTTTCCCAACGCCCTTCTGTGCGGTCCTCTGTTTTTCTATTCAGGATATTATTCGCAATAAAGGTTAAATCTCCCTTTATGTTCGCCTGATACCTAAAGTTATTACCACTGGTGTACGTTCTTGTAAAAGGGGTATATTCTTGACTGTACGCCTTAGTAAAAAAGGCTAAACCTATACATAGTACGAGAAAAAATAGCGTTTTTTTTAAAAACAAAGTTTGCATTTGCAATTTAGTTTGGTACGTTGGTTGTATACATCTTTGGTTGTCTTTTATCATTTTGCATGAAAAACATTGATAAAAGTCAATTAGACGCAACTTATCCAAGATTTATTAACAAATATGCCATATATCCTTTAGCCGTAAAATTTTATGTTGTAGCCTAGTTTGTTTCTGTTGTGAAAACTTGGAAATGTATAGTTTCTTACAAATTGAAAGCCCTATTATTCGGATGTTTAGTGAAGTTATTTTGGGTTGCCCGCATTTTTAGCAACCTTTCAAGAGCAATATGGGAGAGAGAAAAAATGCGCATTCGACACTTTTGGAGCTCAATTTTAACGGATCAATTGCGCTTAAAATACGTAAATAAGAATGTACATCAGGTATTAAAAAAATACTGTTGAAGCCCAAAAAAGCTAGGCTACTCGCTGAAGAAGAAAAGTTTTTAGGGTGATGAACGGCTTGTTAAACCTTGCATCGAGCTTCGTAAAAAAGTCTATAAAATGGTTTAGGACAATAGAAAGAAGTGCCCGTAAAGGTTTTGCCCCTAATCGTACATGCTACAGAAATTAGTAAATTAAAACTGGGTACTCTTTTATTATAAAATCGCTCCATTGTTTAACCAACGCTGTAAAAGTACCTCGTTATGCGATATAGCAACTAAATGAAAGGTCGTAAAACGTTTAAAAACTCTGGATGCTGCTAAAGGCTCTATACAAACTGATATTGGAGCAAGATAGTTCGAGTGAATCAAAAGTAGTTCTCCCTCGCGTTTTAAAAGGTACCCTACATGGCCTTCGTCAAACCCAATAAAATAAAGGCCTTCTTTGGTCAAGCTATCGATTTCCTCGAATGCCTTTTCTGGACTATCTTGGGTAACTGTAGTAATTTCAGCACCACAGCTAATCATTTTAGCTTCATCGATGGGCGACTTTTGTGCCAAGGTATAGCGGTTGAGTTTCATTCCCATATCGCGAAGCGTGGTCGAAATAAAATAACCACAGGCAATTTTACCTTGATTGGGGATCGCCGTATGACCACCAAAACTCCAAGGCGTTCCATACCAATGAGGTATAATTTTATCGACGAGTTGATTTGTAAATTCTGTTTTTACATGATCAAAAGAAATAGTACCTAATGAAAGGTTTTCTTTTAAGCTTTTTCGAAGTTCAGCAGCACTTATTTTTGTATTGGAATAAGAAATCGCAATACTGTCTATATTTTTTTTCGACGTTCTAAATTTGGCATTCTTAAAATGCATCAATTCAGCTATGGGCAAGGGCTTTTCAATAGCCAGGTCGTTGGCTGATACTTTGTCTGAACCGGCAGGGATTTCGTTTAAAAAACCAAATGAAAGTAGTAGGTACAATATGAACATAAGCGTTTTTTTAGATAGATTAGGGGGTAATCTTATCCATTCTTAACGTTTCAAGTCCTAAAAAATTTGATTATAAATGTTAAATTTTAAATTTACTTTAACTTTTTGGTCTAGATAGTGAGGTTTACGGCCCACCATACTTGGTAATCACGAGGTCGTAAGGGTCGGTAACTTTGAAATCCTTGATCTGCAATTTTAAGGCCTATAATTTCTTTTTTTTCATCGCGGACGTAGCCTATAAAGATGAACGAATGGCCATAGGGATCTAGTTTTTTTACATTTACCCCGCGTACCACCTCTTCATAATCATCCTTAAAACGCCACACCTGCATAAGTGCTCCAGGTCTTAATTGACCGCTCCAAACTCCTGTTGAATCAACCAAGGTGCCCATACCTGCATAGGCAATTGCTCCCGCATTGCCCTTACCTCTATAGGTTTCTGGCAGGCTTCGCCATCCGCTGTGTGTACCCGAAGCGGAAACATAAAGAAAATTAAATACTTCTTTTGGGGAATAAAATTTTGAGCCCATGCTATCGGGTAAATCTTGGTATAGAGGATGCCCATAAATTTCTTTATAGGCTTTTTCAAAACGATCTTTACTTACACTGAGGCAATGACCACCAGGTTCTTTATTCGTACTATTTAAATAATTTTCAACAATCCTATCTGCTACCGGACTGCTAATATCTAAAATATTAGGGTTTGCAAATTCTTCGACTAGTAAGGCTTTGGCTATAATTTCGTTTTCTTCGGGAGTGGTAAGTTGAGTCCTTAGCGAATCAGCCAAGTGAGGAGGTGTTGGTATTTTGGGATCCGAGTTTCCACGAATAAGTTGATGATCATCAAAAGCATAGGCCTCTTCCCCATTAGTACCACCAGACGTATTGTTATCAATTTGCAAAACTTCTTGCTCCGAACCCCCAAGAATTGTTTTTTGCTTTATTTTTTTATTCGATATGCAGCCCACGAACATAAGGCTTAAAAGCAAGGAACAGATAAGGTGCGTAGCACGTTTTTTTTGCCTTGAGTTTAAAAAGATATACTTCATTCTTTAATCTTAATCTGAGTTTTTAAATGTACTCAAGCGAACTAAATCATTGCCCTTGTACATTTTTTTAAACCTACAAGACCAAAGACAAAGGTAGTACAATTCTATAGGTTTTTTTTAGATGAAAACATTTTGAAAACCGATTCAGATTTAAAAGCTTTATTTATTTAAATTTTGATGGAAAAATCTTAGTAGCCTTATATCCTTAGTGCACAGGAAAGTTATCCAAAAAATAGCCTAAGTAACTTTAATAGCTTCCTAAAAGTAGTTGCCTTAGACTCGTTTTTAGAAGCTAAAAGCTAACATCATGGTAGGTTTTGCGGTTTCATGTACTACGCTGAGGCCACTTCGCAGCGCAAGGTTTTTTTGAGTGCTTATCAGGTGACTATTTTAAAAAAGAGCAAGTATCCGTTTTAATTAATTCAAAAATTTATTCTTGTGCAATCGAATAGCAATAAACAAACTTAAAAAAAAGAAGACTTATTTTACTTCGTTTACTAGTTCTTGGTTTTTTTCAAAAGCCTTAATGTTATCCAATGTAGTGGTTGTAATTTCCGCCATGGCTTCTTTTGTGAAAAAAGCTTGATGAGAAGTGATCAATACATTTGGAAAACTATTGAGTCGTAATAGAAGATCATCTGGTATGATCCGTTCTGAAAAATCTTCAAAAAATAGGTTTTCTTCTTGTTCGTAAACATCAATTCCTAAATACCCGATTTTCTTACTTGAAAGGCCTTGGATGACATCGACTGTATTTATCAATGCGCCTCTACTGGTATTGATAATCATAACCCCTTCTTTCATTAAGGCTATGGACGCTTTGTTAATGATATGTTTGGTATTACTATTTAATGGGCAATGTAAGGACAAAATATCTGACTGTTCAAACACTTCATTTAATGGAAGATAGCGCACTCCCGAAGCGATTAATTCTTCCGATTTTAAAACATCAAAAGCAATAATTTTACAGCCAAATCCCTTCATTATTTGGCAAAAAGTTTTACCAATCTGACCCGTACCAATAACGCCAATGGTTTTACCGTTTAGATTAAAGCCAATTAAATTTTTTAAGGAAAAATTTCCTTCTCGAACTCTATTATAAGCTTTATGTGTTTTTCTGTTTAAGGTCAAAATTAAAGCTACTGCATGTTCCGATACTGCCTCTGGGGAGTAGGCGGGCACACGCACAACTTTTATATGGTTGTTTTTCGCAGCTTCAATATCAACATTATTATATCCGGCACATCGCAATGCAATAAGTTTAATGCCATTTTTTGAAAGTATTTCGATGGTATTTTTATCCACATTGTCGTTCACAAAAACGCAAATGACATCGAATCCTATGCTGAGGTTGGCGGTATCTTTGGTAAGCGCTGTTTCGAAAAACGAAAAACTATTCGAAGCATCATTGGCGTACTTTTCAAAATATTCTTGATCGTATGATTTTGTACTAAATACGGCTATCTTCATAGGCAGATGCTGATTTGTTGCCATTAGGGTGATTTCTATATTTTAAATACTGCTTTTTGCCCGCAACCTGTGCATCACGTTTCGGTCGCTAAGACTATTTAGTGCTCTATTCCTGAGCTTCCTTTTTTAGCTAATACTAGTCTTTTGCCTGATAAACAACCTTTCCATCAAAAATAGTCATCGCTATTTGAGTCTTTAAAATATCATCTTCGGGAACGGTCATTAAATCTTGATTGTAAATGGTAAAATCGGCCAGCTTTCCTGCGCTGATAGATCCCTTAATCGCTTCTTCAAAGGCACCATAAGCAGCGTCTAAGGTGTATGATTTTAGGGCTTGAGCTCTGGTCATTTTTTGATCAGGTTCGTAGCCACCTTCTGGGGTTCCTTTAAGTGTTTTTCTACTGACACTGGCATAAAAGCTGGCTATTGGGTTGATAGGTTCAACCGGAACATCAGTTCCATTAACAATGGGTACACCACTTTGCAATAAGGCTTGCCACATATAGGCGCCTTCCTTAATGCGTTTTTCCCCTAAACGATCAATGGCCCAGGGCCTGTCGGAAGACATATGCACGGCTTGCATGGCTGGAATGACACTTAATTCGGCAAATCTAGGAATATCATCTGGATGTAAATGCTGTGCATGTTCAATTCGAAACCTATGATCGGTACCTAATTTTGAAGCTTCATTTAATGCGGTTTCATAGCGATCTAGAATTTCTCTATTGGCTCTATCCCCTATGGCATGAGCACATACTTGAAACCCATGTTGCAATCCGTTTAATGCCGTTTCTTCAACAAACTCCATCGGAAGTGTTTCGTGTCCAAAATGGTCAGGACGGTCAGTATAGGGTTCTAAAAGCCAAGCCCCACGTGCTCCTAAAGCACCATCACAATTTAATTTTACCGAACGAATGGTAAAGCGATGGTCTGGATCTACTTTTGGCCCTTTGGAGTACCATTCCTTAAGTAGTTCTTCATCCCATCCTGTAAGCATGGCATACATTCTTATCCCCATATTATCCTTCGCTTTCATTTCATCATAGAGCGAAATGGTTTCTCGACCAATCCCAGCATCATGAAAACTAGTAATGCCATTTTTGTAGCAGGCTTCCACAGCTAGATTAAAAGCTTGGGTATTTGTTTCTGCTGTCTTTTGGGGGATGTGCTGGCCAATTAAGGATTGTGCACGCTCATTAAAAATCCCGGTGGGTCTCCCTGATTTGTCAACGATTACTTCACCACCCTCTATTTCATAGCTTTTAAAACCTTCTGGGTTTACGATTTGTAAACCTGCAATTTCCATAGCTTTAGCATTAGCAAAACCTGCGTGGCCACTAGCGTGACTTAAATACACAGGATTGTCCGGAGAAACAGCACTAAGCCTGTAGTGTGTTTGAAACCCCATGACATTGTCTGAAGGAATACTATCCCACTTACTTTGGTGCCAACCTCTGCCTACAATCCACTCACCTGGTTTCGCTGTTTTTACGCGTTCTGCTACGGCATCAATAATATCTTGGTAGCTGCTCGTATTCATAAGATCGAGCTGCAATTCGTTATAGCCTAAGCCCATAAAATGGCCATGGCCTTCAATTAAGCCTGGCGTCATGGTCTTTCCTTGTAAGTCTAAATCTTGTGTTTGTTCATTTTTATAGCTTTCTGCTTCTGCTAAACTTCCCGCAAAAAGAATGATGTTGTCTTTTATAGCTACCGCCTCAACAGTAGTTTGGGTCGAATCGACGGTGTAAATGGTGCCACCATGAATAATCAGGCTTGCAAATTCTTTGTTCGCATCGGCGCAAGCACCCAAAAATAGCAGGGCTATGGCCATGGAAAGTAAAAGAGAAAATCGTGATAACATAGTATTTATTTTTATAGGGGTAAGTTACATTAATTATAGCAAATGAATTCTTTTGATTTTCCTATTTTTTAAGGACCTCAACATTCCTCCTTTTGCTTTTTGGTTTATGGCCATGACCTTTTACTAAAGTGATGGTGGAGTTCTATGTCTAGTACCCTGCTCGTAGCCATAGCTTATTTTAATTAAAGTAGGCTCGTCATACATCCTTCCAAGAAATTGAAGACCTGCAGGCAAATGATCAGCGCTAAAACCCATGGGAGCGGTAAAAGCGGGTTGTCCTGTATGAGGGGCAATTATTTGGTTATTATCTCCTTTATATTCTTCCTGAAAGCGTTCAAAATGGGCGGGTTTGTTATTCCATGTGGGATAGATAATGGCTTGAATGTTTAAAGAGTCCATAGCATTTTCTATGGCTTCGCGAAAAGCAATTCTATGTACATCATGGTACGCGTCTAGACAGGCTGCATCAGAATCTCCCCACCTACCTTTTGCCGTGGTACTTTCTGCTAATTGTTTTTTTGAATAGTCGGAAGTGCTGCCGATGCTAATAATATCTTCTAAGGTTTTAAGGCTGTCTCTTTTTACATAGGTCGCTAAAAACGACTCCACATCGGTTCTAAAGCTAGCGCACCATTGGTTTTGTCTAAGGCTACTAAAATTAGGAATAGCAAAGGGGTCAATGATGACGGCGCCTAATGAATCTAAATCTGAAATTGCTTTTTCAAATAAAACCTGAATATCAGCATCTATTTTATCGTCGCTGAGCTCTCTAAGAACACCTATTCTAGCGCCTACTAAGCCATTCGCAACTAAATATTGCCGGTAGTTCTCAGGCGTTTTGTTGGCAGAATTTTGAGTTGTAGGGTCTTTTGCATCTACCCCTACCATTACTTCCATTATTTTTGTGGCATCTTCGACGCTGCGGCACATAGGCCCAACCACATCATTTCTTAGAAATAAAGGCACAATTCCTTCTCTACTGATAAGGCCAATGGTAGTTCTAAAGCCCACTAGGGCCGTATGCGATGAAGGGCCTCGAATAGAATTCCCTGTATCGGTACCTAAACCACCAAGGGCAAAGTTGGCGGCTACCGCTGCTGCCGTACCACCGCTTGAACCCGCAGGAACATAAGCGAGATTGTAAGGGTTTAAAGTTGTCCCATGGGTTGAACTTTCTGTGTGCATGGCCGAAAAGGCCCACTCAGCCATATTTGATTTGGCGAGAATAATAGCGCCCGCCGCTATGAGTTTATCAATTACAAAGGCGTTTTCTTTGGGAACAAAATCTTGAAGGGCAAAAGCACCGGCAGTCGTTGGTAATCCTGTTGTATTGATGTTGTCTTTAATGAGGATCGGAATCCCATGAAGCGGGCGTAATACCTTAGTACGCTGGTATTCTTCGTCAAGAGCCCTTGCTGTTTGTTCCGCATTTGGATTGATGATAGTGATGGCATTAATTTTGTCATCACTGCTATGTATGGCTTCTATATAAGCCTTAACTAGCTCTTGACTGTTGTATTCTCCTTCCTCATAGGCTTGGTGTATGGCAGCAATTGTTAGTTCCTCTATGTTGAGCTTCTTTTTTTGTTCTGTTGGTTTACAAGAACTTAGGACCATAAAAAGCAACGTAAATGTGGTAAAAATTTTAAGGGTATTCATGGTGTGGCATGGGTTATAGGGTGTTTGAAACTAAAAAATACTGCGCTTAACAGTCTGTTTTAATTAGATACCCCTAAGCGCTAGCCTAAAGATAGTACAATTGCCCTTTTTATTTTAATGGAAAGGCTGGTGAATTGTTATTGCCCTTTGGTTTATAAGGTTTTTTTTAGCCCTATTTACTTTTTAGTAAGTTGAGTCCTTGAATATGTATCATGTATTCCTTGTTCGCTACCAAACAAATAGGATAAGGCATCGAAAGGAATAAGCCTCAAAAATGAACGAAAGAATATTTTGGTCAGAGGTGGCTTTTCACCATTTTTACCAACAACTTTAGTTTTTGTAACTAGTTTTCCCAGTGTTTGCCCGCTCATGCCTTCAAAAATGCAATAATAAGCAAACATCACGGCATAAAAGATATAACTTATTGCATCATTTGCTTGAAATATAACAATAACGATTATCGACAATATAAAAATGATAAATAGGTCAATCAGGTAATTTGTAAGCCTAGTTCCTTTGTCTATTTCTTTCATGCAAGAGATTTAAAATACCTTATAGATGTTGTTCTGCATTTGGCCTTTCTTTTTTATGAACTACGGTTGGGCTTCTTCTGCTATTTTTTATTCTGGTTTTGGACCTTTGGCAACAATAGTTCTCACCAAACTAGGAAACCAGCGCTGCAACCAAACAAAAACTCTTCCGTGTGTTGTGAAAATATAGGTTCTTTTTCGCTTGATGATGGCCTTCACCATAACTTTAGCGGCTTTATCTGTTGGCCACATTAATTTTGACGGGCGTGGGTCTGAACGTTCAGGATGCCAAACACCTTCATTATCAATTCTGGCAATCTCAGATTCCACAAAACCAGGATGTATGGTAGTACAACTTACACCGGTATCCTTTAATTCAACCTGTAAGGTCAGGCCAATAGAATGTACCGCTGCTTTTGATGCGCCATAGGCACCTACATGAGGATTAGGAAGATAAGCCCCTACACTGCCCAGTAAAGCAATACGACCCTGGTTTTGCTTCAAGTATGGCAAAGCATATTTTACCGTTAGGGCTAAGCCAATGACATTGCCTTGTAATTGCCTGTTCCAATCTTTAGCCGTCAAATTCGCTATACTTCCAAAAACACCAAATCCAGCATTGGCCACGGCAATATCTAAACGCCCCCAAGCGCTTATAATTCTTTGAACAGCCATTGTTATGGATGCTTCTTCCATAATATCAAGAGGCACGACCAATGCTTCACCACCCGCATTGCGAATCTCAAGAGCAATCGCTTCTAAGCGTTCTTGGCGTCTGGCAGACAGCACCACTTTATATCCTAATCGTGCCGACTCAAAGGCCATAGCTTTGCCTATTCCGGACGAAGCACCTGTGACCCAAACAACGCTTTCTTTCTTATTTGTCATGGCAGGTTTCCTTAATTTTCCAATTCTGATTTTAGTTTTGTTAAACCAGCTGCTAAATCATCTCCAATCATTTTTTCCATATCCATAAACAAAAGCATTATATTCATAGGATAATCCATATGACCATTAAAACCCCAGGTTACTTTGGTTTTATTTTCTGAAACACTTTCTGTCGTCATAAAAGCGGGTTCAGTAGCCACAAAAGGCTTAAGAAAGCGCAATTCAAAATCGATACGTTCACCTTCAGTAATTTTTTTTATTTCTTGTTCTCCCCAACCAACTTCTTCATGGTCACTTTCCCAATGAGAAACAAAACCAACAGTACCGTCTGTTCCGCGATACGATTTTTTCATGTTTGGATCTACACTATTCCACTTCGCGTACTTGTCTTGGTTTTTTAAATATTTTATGTAATTAAAAACCTCTTGTTTTTCTTTTTGAATAATCACTTCTTTTTGTACGGCATAGTCCTTTTTTACAAAAAGAGCTAAAATTAAAGGCAAAACAAACAGGATAGCCAATCCAATTAAAACTTTCTTTAGTATTTTCATTTGTATGGTGTTTGGTTAAATTACAATTTTATGCGTTTGCTGTACACTTCTAATATTAAAGATTTTCAGGGTCATTGCCATTTGCTAAATAGGTCCACCGATCAAGACTCAGAAAAGCAGCATACAAATAGGTTAATTGCTCTGGATCACCGGATCTAGCGCTTGCTACCAAAGTGTCAAAGTCTACCTGATCCTTTGCAGGGATTCTCTGATGTCTATTTTCCTTTTTAAAACTATCAAATATTCCCATAGTTTATTTTGGTGTTGCGTGTGGTGCCTAGGTGATTCCTTAACATCTAATTTAGTAAAACTACCGGCAGGTAGGTAGAAAGTTCTAAAGAATTTTAGTTTCTAGGGGTATAGCGGCAGGCTTTTCCGATACCAAGAAATTCCTATTAAAGGCTCAATTGAAATAAACAAACGGTGGCATTACTGTAATGCGCCGGAAGTTGAGACGTATCTTTTAATTTTGACAAGCCTAAAAAATCGAACCCACATTTTTTATAATAGCTAATAAGGCCTTCATTTTCTCCAACCGTATCCATTCGTACATACTTTTTATGATGCTGTTTGGCAAAGTCTTTTGACCAATGCACAATTTCGCGTACCAAATTTCGACCTCTAAAGTTTGGGTTTGTCGCAATGCGATGAATATATATGGCGGCATCTTCGTTTCTTTTTTCCCAAATTTGAGCATCACTTTCTGTAATTGCCCAAACGCAGGCAATTTCATTATCCAGTACTATTTTATAGTGTCGGTTTTCCTCAATTTCTTGTTCAATTAATTTTCTCTCGAACATTGGCCAGGGAACTGCTGATTTCGTTTTTTGGAAGTCGGTGGCCATTTTATAAAGTTCAAATATGCTATTGATATCTTCAATTTCGCTATTACGTATGTGCATAGGCCTGCTGTTTGTTTCGCTTGCTTACCAGATTTCATGTATACTTGCGTGGGTTTTTAAACACTAATTTAGCACAACTTTCTGCTACCTGGACTTATTTTTAGGTTTAAATCCTTAACCATCGTTTTGTCACATTTTATTTAGCAATCGTTGAATAGGGATTCGATGTTTGCGCTGAAGTAGAATAGGGTAAAAATTCAATATAATATTTAAGGGCTGTATCCAAATAAAAACATAGGTATGCCCTTTAAACAGCAAGACCACAGAAAGCGCAAAAACTAAAATGAAGGCAATAAGGTGTCCAAATTCAGATTGTTTGGTATTGTAATCAAAAAGCATAATGCCCGATTTTGTGCCATTAAAATATTTTTTATTCTCTTTTTTTCGATAAAAAGTTTTCAAAAGAAACCATCTAAAATAGGCAACGCCAAGCCATGTATACCATACCTCAAGCTTTTTAGGGTTTTCAATTTGATAATAGGTTTTAGGTAAAATTTTGCTTGTAGGGTATACAAAGCCTAAGAAGGCTAGCACTCCTGTGATAAAAAAAGTAAAGGCAATTGCCGATACAACTTTGGCCAAGGTTGAAAATTTTTCTGGTGCTAGCTCAATAAAAGTGATGGTCAGCTTGTAGGTCTGGTAGGCCAAGAACAAAGAAAGCATCGTGAATAGAATTTTTTTAACCATTTGCTTTCTTTTAAAGTTTTTTAATTCGCATTGACTTCTTTGTTGTTCGCTTGGTCAGCTGGCGTACCCCAGTTAAAGATTAAAATTTACTAAATTTTCAGGTAAGCAGCATGTTTGCTACTCAAAAAAATGCTTGGATTTATTGATGTTCTGCCTATATGTATACCTATGCTTAGCCTTAGGTGCAGCACCTCACCAAATTTTGCGATTTGGTACTTACGCTTTATTATTTTATTTGTCGTTCCCTGAGTTTTTATTTTCTCCCGTCATTTATTTAAGATTAGGTTCTTTTAAAACCAACATGTAATTCTTTTACCTATTTAGAATCGGTGAGGATTTAATACATGAAAACAAAAAAATTAGGCCAAGAAATTTCCAAGTTATTGCAAATATCAAATGTGCTATTTTCAATTTTAACTTTTACGATGGTCTAATGACAAAAATTATTTTTCTAGGCTTTTGGCAATTGTTGTTGTTTTAATTTATTACCGCATTAATTTTTCCCCATAATTCATTATCAAAACCAGACAAAGCGAAGTTCGGATTTGCTGGGTCAGAAGCGTTACCCATTCTTATAATTACCATTTTTTTACTTGGCACTACATAAATTCGTTGGTCTTTTGCTCCCATGGCGGCATACATATCGACAGGAGCATTCGGGATTAAATTACCTTGATAAACAGTTTGCTCTCCTGGAACCATAAAACTCATTTTTCCATTTAGCCACCAAAAGTAACCATAAGAAGGATTGATGTTTTGTGAAGCAGCTATGCTTTCATTAAAAAATGATTCATTTATTACCTGCTCATTGTTCCATTTTCCTTTATTCAATGCCAAAAGCCCAAATCTTGCCATGCTTCTTGGAGTGCTATGGTATATGGTAAAAATAGTTCCAAAGCTCCAAAAACCATCCATGCCTATTTTGGTCTTTATTTTTTCGTTGAAATAGGTTTCAAATGAGTCATTACCTGCATTTGCAACCACATCTGTTAGTTTTTGAAAAATATTACTATAGGCCCATCTCGTTCCAGCATCGGCTACATAGGTTAAATTTGGCTTAATCACGTATTGTTTCGTATCGTCATTGCCTGATGTCATGGCGAGCAAATTTTTTACGGTGATCAAATTTTCTTTTTCTAAAGGCATACTTGTCCATTCTGTGCCTAAATAATCTGATGCTTTATTGTTGAGGCTTACTAGGTTTTCTTGTTCAGCGATTCCTACTGTTGTACCCACCAATGTTTTGCCAGCACTATTCCATTCCCATTCTAAGGAAGGGGTATGACCGTTAAAATATTCTTCTACAACTATTCGTCCATTCACAAGTATTATAAACGATTTTGTGTTTTTTTGAATTAAATAGTCTTTTAAAGGTTCAATGGCGTTTTGATTCCAATTTAAACTCGCTATTGACTTTGTTTCCCAAGTAGCATTCATGTTTGATGGGAAATACATAGATTCAGAGGGTGTAGGTTGAACCTCAGCCTCATCTGTACTACAACTTGCAAATAATAGTAGTACTAATAAAATTAAGCTTATTGACTTCATATTTTTTTAATTTATGGGATACTGCAATTATAAGCTTCCTTACTACTATTTTTACTCATCTTGAAGGTTTCGGCTTACCATCATCGCTAACGTGTTTTTACGTGATTTATTGTGTTTTAAACACCCCGTTTAGCCAACTGGCCGTCGCGTTTAAAGGCACAAAATCAGTTAGGGTTTTCTAGAAGTGCAAAGATCCAATCGCAGCTTTGATACAAGCTTGTTGGCAGCTGTATTTTTATTGTTTTACTTTTCTATGCAACAAATCGTAGGTATCTCCATTTCGAAGAAAGTAAAATAGACTAGATTTTTCAGGTAGTTTTTTTAGCGAAAACCCCTCTCTAGAATAAAAATTTCCATCATAGACAAGTACATAATTTTCCCCAATGACTTCAAATTCATTTCCCTTAACCACTATAGCCGTGTTTTCATCAATGCCGATACCCAATAACTCCGGACGCTTCTTTAAAATCTCAAACATATCGAAGTGTCGATTTCTTGCCAAAACATGTTGATCAATAGCTACATTCTTTAGGTAGTTAAAGCCTTCTTCATGGTCTCCCATCATAATTTGATTGTTTTCAGTATCACCACGTGCCAAATAGCTGCCCTGTATGGTTGCGCCCGCCGAAGAACCGCCTATAACCCCACCGCGCTCGAGAACCTTTCCAATCATTGTTTCGGTCTTGGTATTTTTATAGGAATCTACAAGTCTCCATTGTCTGCCTCCACCAAACCAAACGGCACTCGCGTTTTGTAATGGCGCTACAAAAGCATCAGAATCCGCAACTTTTCTGTCGTAGGTATGCAAAACGCTTACATTGGTAGCGCCTAAGGCTCTTAATCTTCCAGCAAAACCAGAATTTTGATCATAGTTTTCACCGCCGCTTGCCGTCGGTATTACGACTATCGCAGCGTCTTTACCACCCGCCAAGGCTATAAAACGGTTGATGATAGCTTCACTTTGCATGGCTCCCCCAACGATGAGCAAGGAGCCATTTTCGGGTCCAACGGATTCTTTGTCATTTTCTGAATTTTGGCTTTGTATAAGGCTGAAGCTTAAAGCGAAAATTAAAAAGAGATACCTATTTTTCATATCGTTTTTATTTTTAGTGTGGATTACTATGTGCTAGTGGTTAGTCCGTGGCCATTAGGGCAGAAGAAAGCGATAAACTTTAAAACTTGCACTGAGCCATTTTTTTATATTTTGTTTTTAACTGAATTATCTTACAAGCCAAATTAAAAAATTTGATGGTCTTTGAAAAACACACCCAAAGCTCTCGGAAATAATGTAATAGCCGTGTTTAATATTTACAGGTACCCGTGGTTTTTACTTCGAGTAAGCACCTGAGGAATATGTTAATTCGTAACTGTGTGTGTAAATTTCAAATACAATTCCAAATGGGTCTTCAACATAACACATTTTGAAAGGTTTTTCATTCGGATAATATTCTCTTATCGGCATTCTTTGTTTTCCGCCATAGGCTACGATTTTTTCAATGAGTTCTTCGATATTGGGGTCTTGAACACAAAAATGAAAAAGTCCCGTATTAAACGGGTTAAATGCAGGTGCTTCTTTTATGCCGTTTGGAAAGCAAAACAATTCAACTCCAATTCCGTCTGAAGTGGCTAAATGAGCGATCTCAAATTCATTCCAATCATTCCCGAAAACATCTATGCACATTTGTCCGATTGCGGTTTCTTTTTCTTTTTTGACTTTGGAGGGTTTCATAATAACATACCATCCCATAACTTCTGAATAGAATTTTACAGCCTCGCTTATCTTCGGAACTGTAATTCCGATGTGTGAAAAAGATTTTGGATAATTTTTATGGTCTTTCATAAGGTACACTTCGTTAGTCTAAATAAACTAAACATCTTCGTTTACGCCACTTGTGGAAAACGGTCAATGTTCGCTGCTTGGTTAGTTTACTAAGTTAGCAAACAAATCACAAATAGAAAATTACGTTAGAATTTTAGAAAGTTGGTTGTACCCTAGCATTTAATACAACACGCTTTACCTTGGCATTTTGCTAATTATATATTCACTTGACATTTAGATTGCAAAAGACTTTCTAAAGATTCTATTTCCTTAATCATCAGGGCATACAGTTCAACTTGCCTTGTATTTGCTGCAACATATTCTAAGGACTCGTTTAAAAGTCTCGATTTCATTTCTGCCGAAAATTGATCCTGCTCGATTGTTTTTATTTTTTCTTTTAAATCTTGGTCAAGACCTGTTTTAAATCTGCCATCTTTGATGGATGCTTGAATTGCTCCATTCGCAAAATAGTCATTATGAGAAAAAGAAATATCTACAGCATGCTTTCCATTAATCATAATTATACTTTTCAATTCTTCAACCTTATTGAAATACCTATTTAATGCGGTAATAATAGCTTTATCACTTATGATATTCAAATTTGCACCAGATTTTAAATCTTCATAAGCTGAATTATTGGGTTCAAAATCCGAATAGATTGCTTTTGTTGCAAGGGAAATTTGGGTTCCAGCTTCTGCCTTTATAACAATATCTTGAAGTAACAACCTCACAGCTCTATTTGAAGCTTTTAGACGATTTTCGGCTAATACCAATAGATTATTTATTTGCTCATTATCTAACGTAGCGTCCTCTAAAAGTCTGCAATAGTATTCATTTTCTAATTTTAATTGTTTCCGAGAATCATTCCAATCATTTAATTGAAATGCGATTAAGATGCCAATTACAACAAGAATAATTTCGCCAATGGCATATTTTAGATAGCTTACAATTTTCCCTTCTTTAAGGCGCACTTTTCTAAGGTTTCTAAAGAATTTTATCATTTGTCATGGGTTGGTCGAAATGCCGCACAAGAGTTTTGTAAAAGAGCCGTAGTGGAGAAAAAATAACTTTTTCTCTTTTTGCAATTTACATAATTAAAACCATATAGCGGTTTGAGTTATGACCCAAACCGCTATTGCTTTTATACTTTGTTGGCATTCGTATTTAGACAAAGCTAATACCATGTTTCGCACAAATTTCAGATACTTTTTCAAAATCTGGCGGACCAGCTGAAAGTTTTGCTAGTTCTTTAAACATGTTTTCTATGCCGGCTGGGAAAGCAGATGTAATCATTTTAGCTTTTTCTGTTCCAACAACTTTCCACGAGTGTGGTATTTTTTTTGGAGCAAAAGCTATGTCTCCTTCGTTTAAAATAGTTGTTTTTCCATCGACCATTATTTCAATCTGTCCTTTTATGACTCTAAATATTTCATCTTCTTTGGTGTGAACATGAGGCGGAATTCCAACACCAGGTTCAACATTATCAACCCATTCTACTATTTGGTTTCCGGTATCACTACCAACCAGTTTGTGGGTTTGAATGTCACCTATTACGTTCAAAACATCACCTTCAGAATCTTTAACTACTTTGAATTCAGAATTGACGATGTGGTTCTTTTTTGCTCCGATAGATTGGCCTTGAATCATTCCAGGATGTAAGGCAAGAGCTAATCCAAGTCCGGAAGTTTGTATAAATTTTTTTCTGTCCATGATAAAATTTTACTGCAATTTATAGGGATTCTATACGTGTTGCAATGTGAAAATCACGGTAAATCCATAGATTTTAGGAGCAATTAACTTTTTCTTAGGGCTGAGGGAGTAATTCCGGTATGAGTTTTGAAAAAGTAGCTAAAATAATCTGGGGACGAAAAACCTAATTCAAAGCTGATTTCTTTTATGGTTTTGTCCGAAAATTTTAATGCGTGCCTAGACCTCATGAGTAACTGCTCAATAATGATGTTTTTTGAATTTACACTCAGAACTTCCTTTACGCATTCATTTAAGTATTTTGGAGAAAGGTTAAGAAGGGAGGCATAATCCGCTACTTCATGATATTCATTGATATACTTGTCAACAAGCTTTTTGAATTTATAGACGACATTTGTTTTAGAATTGATATCTGAAACTATAGATTTAATGTTGCATTGTCCGTCGCAGTAGACAAAAAATGTATTCAAAAGTGACAGTATAGCATCATCTTTATGGTTCAGGTGAGATCCTAAAAGCTCATCAATCATTTCAAGAATGGCCTGTGTTCTTTTTTCAATTCCTGGGCTTAATTTAAATAATGGTATTTCGCCTGAATTGAAAAGCCTTACTTTATTAATGTGAAGCCTACTTAAAATAGGATTATTTAAAACCTCATAAGCCAAGTACAAAACATACCCAGCAGACGTAGAACTATCTTTTTTCAATATTTTCCATTGGTATTTAGGATCGAGGAAAAAAATAGAATTCGAAACATTTTTATATAAAATATGGTCTATTTCAACACCTTCCACCTCATTTTTAATCCAACAAACAGCAAAATCATCAGGGTGATGTTTTAAGGTCGTTTCTTTAATTATTTGCGATATGTGAATAGAACTGGGCTTCATTCAATATAAATACAAAGCTGTTTGCTTACGATTAGTTGTGTGTGTTGCACAACTAATTTAACAAATAAAAACCAAACCTTCCTGTAGGTAGGCCATCAGAACCAATTGTAGCGCTATTTACTACTCATTTTGGCAAAAGGAAGGAAGTATGCCCCAAGCTCGTACAACACGCTTTTACGATGGCTACATTAGGCTTATTCAAGAACAAAAGGGTTGAAATAATTGCCTAAAAAACAACATCAATCCCGATATTAATTAGCAGCGTACTTTGCTAGTGCCCATCTTTATTTTTCCATCTAATTTTCACAGCAGCTAATTTTTCAAGCTCCAAGCGAACATTTGCTAATTTTTCAAATCCATTTTTCAGATAAAAATTCAAAGGCGATTTATACGATTCTCCATTTTTCTTTTTGGCATTGCCCTTGTCAATAACCCATCCATTTAATGCTGATTCTTTTTCTTTTGCAAGATTTAGAATTTTCGTTCCGAATCCTTTTCCATGATACTCTGAATCTAAAAGTAGTATAAACCATTTTTCATTTTCACGAAGAAAATCAACATACCAACCTTTTATACCTAGCGTTTTGCTTCTCATTAAAATATGAGATGGCTCGGTTAAATTTTCGAGATAATTTTCAAACCCCGATAGTGTTTGATAATTCAGATTTTCTGGATATTCGTTATTCCACAAATCGAGAATTTCTTTTTTATCGGTTTTTGATAGTGCTGTTACCTTACTCAATTCCACTTCGTGTTTTGTTTAGATACCTTGGCTATACCCATTAAATATACGCAATTATCTGTTCTTGTTTTTAGTTGGATGTCGTTAGGTATTTCAGCTCTTCCATGAGCCGCTAAAAACCAAATTGAAAATACACTAGTTTTTGGTATCCAGGGGTGTTCTACCAACAGCGAAGCATTTTATATGCTATACATTATTCATCGATAACCCCGTCTAACCAATGAATTATATTGAGTAATAGCTGATAATTTTCTGGGGCAACTTCATTATTCATACCCATTTTTACTTTTTCTTCACCCGCCAATTGGGCTGAAAACATCGCCGCCTCCCCAAACACCACAATTCTGCCTTTACCATATTTTTTATAGGCTCCTTGCGACCATCCTTCTACCGTATATCTCGTAGTGGTAGCATTAAATACCCATGCTGTCTCCGGAAGCATATTTACATAATTTTTAGTAAAGGTTAAAATAGAATGCGCATCCTTTGGGATTTTAAAGGCCTGACCAGTAAATGTTGCAATTTGCTCAACGCTTTCTGTCGCGTCTCTTCCTTTAGTTATGATGCTTTTATGTAGCGTTCCTTCTTTTAAATTAAAATAGTCAGGACCTCTTTTAATAGTATCAAAGGCAAAACCGTTTGTAAATTCAAATCCAAATTCCATGGCCAAATCTGCTGCAGCGCCACTCATAGGCATATGATCGGCAATTAAAAATAAATTGCCACCAGAATACACCCAGTTTTTAACAATTTCTATTTCCGTTTTTGAAAACGCTGAGGGATTCGGTAGCGCCCAGTCATTAACATTGCTCTCATGTAATGCATTAGAGATCACCAGTATTTTTCCTTCTGATAAAGCATGGGTAGTAAACTTGCCTTTATACGCTTTCAATTGGTAACCATCGCGCTCTAAAAGATTTGAAAATGCCCTGTACCTCCCTTCCTTTGTGTGAAAATTATGATGCCCTTCATCAATAAATACAGTAGGGCCCTCACCATCTGCATACATTGGATGATTTATTTTTGGATTGTAAATGGTGTCAGGCACTTGTTGCGAAAAAGAACAATTCGAAACTATTAAAATAAGGAGGCTGAGTAGTTTTTTCATACGTGTAGCTTTTTTATTAGTTTTTGCACATAGTTCTGTGACTAGCGCGTATCTCGTAGCGTTTGCACAATTCGCCTTCTAGTGCTATGGTTATTTTAATGCTGTTCTATTAATTTTAAAATGATATTCGACGATGCTATTAATTCTCCATAAAACCCTTGAAGCGCTACACTTTGAAAATATCGTGAAACCAAAAGAGGCTCTAATTTTTTATCCGCCAAAAGTTTTGCCTCTTGTATGGGTACTATGGTTCTCGGGTCATTTTTGTAGAACGTTTTTATAAATTCCCAGTCATTGTCCTTTTGAAATACTTCTGGATATTCATTGTTCAAATGATTCTCATATTTAGTTTGAATTTGAGTATTTGAGATCTGTTCCCTCTCTTTGGTTCGTTCAATGAGCGCATAATAGTTAAGAATAGCTGTTTGTAAGCCCGGTTTCAAAGAAGGAATTTCATTAGATTGGGTAATGGTTTCAATGGCATTAGTATTTGGGCTAAATTGATATTCGAGTATCAATTTCACTAAATATTTTTTTACTTTAGGGTTAACAGGAATATTGGTTCTAATTTGTAACATTGTTGAATCGGAATAATGAACATTTTCGGTCATATATTGTTGCAACTCTTTTAACTGTATTTGATCTTCCAATAAATTCTGCTTGAGAATTGTCAGGTGACTATCAATTGATTTTTGAATTTTACTTTCCTCGTTCAAATTATTGATTGCTAGCGCAATTAATATTCCAATAACGACCAAGATAATTTCGCCAACAGCGTACATCAGATATTTGCTGAATTTGTTATCCGTCAGCATTTTTTGTCTAATTTTTCTAAAAAACTTAATCATAGTTTTAATGTAATAGGTCTTTGCCGCTTTCGCGGATACTTTACTTACTTGTCCTCAGAATATTTAGTTTTACTAGGCAAAACGCCGTTCAGTGAAAGCAATGCTTAGCACTTAGTTATAAGGATGCACAAGGTACTTGTGAATATACCTAGCGTGTAAAAAGACATAGCTTGTCAAATGAACACCGTGCCGAATTTTAGCTTTAGTTTTCCTTACTAAATATAGGCAAATTAAAAATGGGGCCGGCTTCGTAAATAAGCTCTTACCACAAGCTTTGGTGATTGCTACATCAGGCTTGGCATAAGACGATGCCTATACAAGTATTCTCGTATAAACTCAACATCAGGTTACTTGTTTTTTTACCGCAGTGCTTTGTTAGGCCATGGTAATTTCTATTTTTTATTCATCTTTTTTCCCTGTATAAAAACCTCTGCGATAAACAATGGAATGGACCAACAAGCCCAACTCATAATACCTAGAATTTCTGTTTGAGTTCCAATTTCGAGTGCTGTTAAAATATCTTCTACAAATCTAAATGAGATAAAAGCAAGTGTTATTACGTAGCTTCTAATCATCCAATCTTTATGTAAGTCTACTTTTTGGTTTTTTATAGCCATAAATGCCATTGCAGATGAGGTTGCCCAAGCAACACCTAGCATAAATAAGCCGACTGTAAATACTAAATTAACACCAGAGGTAACTGCCATGTACATACCAGATATTCCACCTAAAATTGTAGAAATAATATAAATACGCCCTAATTGTCGATGTGTTTTGAGATATGTATTTCGGAATTTTGGTATAAATTGAAAAGGTCCAATGATAGTAGCGATTATGCCTAAAACAATATGTGGAAATACCCAAAACACTCTTGGAAAATAATATGAGCCGTAAACCTCTTCGGTTGGAATTAACATCGGAAATGCCCTAGTGATTAGGTAGTAACCTATCAATATGCCTGTCAGTATTGATAAAACTATAATTGAATAGTGCGTTTTTGTGGTTGCTTTCTTCATAATAGTTGGTTTTTCAGTTGCTGCCTAACACTTAAGTATAAACATTATCAAGATATGTTTTGTGTGCAATGTTGTTGCGTGTTGCTACTTCTAATTTACTATGGCGTTGGCATTTGGTTGTTTTTTTTCGCTAATTATTATTGCATACCTATTTAGTTATTGATATAAAACATACCTCGGAGGTACAAGTCCGTTTAGTCGCATATAAACCAACATTTGTCCTCTGTGATGCGTTATGTGGTCAGCAAGCAACATTAAAATTTGTCTTTTTGTTCTATCTGCTCCAAAATAGTCTAATCTTTCTCCCAGTTTGTTACTATCAAAATTTGAAATAAATTCTGTGGTTTTATCAAACGTTTTTTCAATTGTCGCAATCATTTCTGTTTTCGATTTCTTGTCAACTTTCAGTTCTGTGTCAGTATTCCAGTCTCTAGCTTCACGTTCTCCCATTAAAGACTGACTATGCCAATCCATTGCCCAACCAATATGCATTAAATTTTCCGCAAAAGTCAATGATTCTACTGTTGCTTTGAAATTGTATTTATCTTCGGGCATTGCTTCCGCTACAAGGATTAAATACTTTTTTGAAGTTTCCAATCGCTCTAAATAATCCTTGATAAAATCATTTTCTTGGGCGTAAAGGGGTGTTGCGCATGAAATCAACATGATCGATGTCAGTATTAATATTTTTTTCATCCTATTCAATTTCTTTAAAATTTTCAATTTGTTCAGCGTGTTTTTATCCATGAATGCCAACACTTAAAGATACACAATTATCAAGATAGGCTTTGTGTGTGGTTCGTTGTGCTTTTCTACTCATCATGCAGCAAACCTGCCAATAGTTGTAAGGAGGCGCGAACGAGCAATTCATTTTATCCGCTATTGTGGTACTTTATTTCTGCTTATTCCTTATCGCTATAGCTGATTCATGTAGTTCTTTGGTATCAAAAAAGTTTACGGGGTCATCTTTATACAAAACTACTTCTTCAATGTCCTGTATTTTAAACATTAAATTTCCGTCAAGATTACTATCCTCGTATAATTGCAATAAATCATCATCATTTATATATCTGACATTTGATAGCATAAATAGTCCTTTTTTATCTTCATGTAAATCTATTTCTTTAATTAAAGATTTTTTTATCTGTCCATAATAAAAATAATCAGTAGTGTCTTTTTTTGATTGAGTAACTAATTCTATGTATACCCATTGTCTTTCTGGTTCAACAATTGGTTTTTCATTCGTAAATTTACAGGACGAAAGGGAAAGAGTAAGAAGAAAAATGAAGATTGATGAAGTGTTATTTTTATTATTTCTCATATATTTCTTAGTTCCAAAAAATTATTAACATTCTAGTTTTATTAGGGTCTTGTATGTGACACGTGGCAGGTTTATTTTGGGTAGCTTTAGGATTATAACTGACTTTTTTTTGATGATCTATAGTTTAAGCACTAAGTTCGCTGTTTTTTATATTCGCTGTTAGCGGTAACCTTTATTTTTTAAGAATTTCACTAATATAAATTGAACGGTATTTTTCAGGTTGTTCCATAGGTATATTATGAGTCGCATTTTCAATTAAGAACCACATTTTTGTGGGTGCTTTTAGCGAATCAAAATATTGCTTCGCTAATGAAGTATCTGTAAAATAATCCTCCTCTCCCTGAATGATAAAAACAGGAATTTCCCATTCGGGAACATCTCGCAAGAGGTTACTGTTAAAACAAGTAGGCCACATTAATTTATAAGCTGGGTAATAGGTTTCTGGGTTTTGTAAGGAAATATACTTTTCTTTAAGAGTCAGACCATTATCCAATAGATACCTTTTAAAATCCTTAAAACTAGGTGTAATTTTTGGAGGAACATACTTCACTAAAATAATCCGTTCCACATCGCAGGCTTCTGCCATCTCAACATTAGTTTTATTAGGATAAGGAGGTCTGCCAATGCGTTGTAATTCGTTTATCGACTGGGTATCCTTATGTTTTTGAGCTTGCTGCATGACATAATCATAAGAAATCTGTTCTGAAAGTGGTTGGTTTGCCATCTGTCCCAAACCTATATAAGCTTTGAATAACTCCGGATTTTTCTGAACCATAAAAGCACTAACGGTGGTCCCCCAAGAAATACCTTCAATGTATATCTTATCCTTATTAAATTTTTCTCTTAAATAATTTGCCACTTCCAGGCCATCATCTACTATATGATTTAATGTAATGGTAGAATCAGGTATATTCCCTTTATAAGCAAGTCCAGAGCCTCTTTGGTCCCAATAGCACACGGTGAAGAGATCTTCTAAGTCTACCCCAAATATTTTTAGGGCTGCTACTGGAAAAGGACTGCCAGGGCCACCATGTACCCTTAATAGCACTGGATTATTCATGTCTTTTCCTCTAATTGTGAGTCTTTGTGGTGCACCATTGATGACCCTATCTTCATGCATTGCAATACTATTAGGGAGTACCTTGCCCTGCGCATCAAGAAATGGTTCTTGAACCCCATCACTATTGATTTGAATAATTAGCAATATGATACTAATAGCAGCAACAATGCCACTTAGTAAAAACAGAAACCATTTAGCTATTTTTTTTATAATTTTCACCGTTTCCTTGATGTTATGATGATTTCATAGTACCCCTAACTTAAAGATACACAATTATCAAGATAGGCTTTGTGTGTGGTTCGTTGTGTTTTTCTACTTCTTACATCGCAAACCTGCCTATAGTTGTATGGAGGCGCGAACGAGCAATACATTGAAACCTTGTTGGCCGCTGTGTATTTATTTCGTGTCTACATGTACTATTTCTCAATGCGTACGGATACGTAAGAACCGTTCAATATTTTCCAATTAGCACCTACTTTAATCAGTGTAAAATAGTCTATATTATTATTTTTAGGTTCGCCATTGATTGTAAATGTGGCATCAGCTCGAACAAATGCTAACATGCCCATGTCCATATGCACTGTAAAATTAGAAACTGGTTCTGTATATTTTGTTGGGTTTTTATACGATTTTAAGCGCTCTAAAAATTCTTGAATGGTATAGGTATTCGTAATCCATTGGCCTTCTCTTAACGAAGCTCCAGATATGTTTGCCTTCTCGCTAAACATGGTCTGTATGGCGTCCACATCATAATTGCCCACAGCAGTTAAAAATTGCTCTACTACATTTATAACAGCAGCTTTTTCAGAGGCCATATCCAATTCTTCCTTTGTTTGTTGGGCATTGGCTAAAAAGCACATATGAAGCGCCATGAATAGTGTCAGTATTTTTTTCATTATTTCTAATTTTTACTTGAGCTACATTTCTATTCGGGGTTAGCTGCTATACTTTCACATTTTAATGGAGACTAATAACTCTTGTTACCGACCAATGTTCATTGGTTTTTTTCCAAATCATAATAAACCTACTTCCTTTCGATTTATTTTCTGGTGTTTCTTTGTCATTAAATGCGTGATACCCCATTTCAACAGCTCCGTAGTCTTTTATAGGATACACCTCTATACTCCCTTCAATTAAGGTTCTGGTAGTCTTGCCACAAATATTATTTTTAAGAGCTATTAAAAGTTCTTCTTTTGAGGTAGATAAGCCCCCCTCATCGTGAAAAAACTCTAAATCTTCCGAATACAAAGCGGCTTGTGTATCCATATCACAAGAATTGTACGCGTCGAATAATTTTTTGTCTAAGGATACGATAGTTTCATATAGTTCTTGATCGATAGGCACATAAGTTCTTGCTAAAATAGCTTCATAGGTTTCTTGTGCATAAGCAAATGACGCTTGGCATAGCATCATGAAGATCACTATACCTTTTACTTTTTGAAAAATCATATCATTCTTTATTTAGGTCATGGTTTCTAATTCTAGCAACTAATCCTTAAACCTACAAATTAGCTCTATCGGTTTTGGGTATGACTTCGCTTACTTTTTCAGCACTTAAATAAGCAGCTAAAAGCCAATTTTCCATACTTTATCAGAAGCTTCAAGGTATTCTGATAAAGCTGCTGAACCATACCAGGCATAAAGTTCAGGCTCTAAAAATTTTGCTTTGATGGCTGGATCAGTTTCTAGTAAAATCTGAGCCTCTTCTAGGGTAGGCACATCCAAAATAAAAATTCCCCTATACGATTTTTCGTTTTTAGCTATGGGACCAGCCACAATTAATTTATTTTCTTTGACTAATCTATTAATATTCGTCATATGACCCGCAAAGCAACTATCTCTTAGGACTTGATCTGTTGATTCATTTGTTCCAGTTTTTAGCATAACAAACACAAAATTTTTCATGCCGTAGTCATCAGCGCCCAATTTAGTGGCTAATTCTTGATCATAATTTGGATTTGTTTTTTGAGAAAACAAGGCACTTATGGATAGTATACTTACTAAAACTGTTAAAAAATACTTCATCATTTCTGTTGTTTATAGAGTTCAGTTGTCATTACACAGCACAATTAAAGATACAAAATTATCGCTATAGACTTGTATAGCATGGCTTTACATGTATCTGCTCCTCATATAGCAGACCCGCTGGTAGGTTAAAAATCCGAGAGGGTTTTCGAATAGAAGCCAGAACAAGAAATTACTAGTTGGCATTATTGCGCTTGCATTATTTATTCAATTCTTTTTCTATACTATCAATAATCTTTTTTAGATGGTTTTCTAATTTTGGATAGTGATTTTCTATTAGGTTTTGAGTAGATAATGTATACGTTAGCAGTCTGTTTTCAAACTCCTCGTCTTTCAAGATTGCAATATTGCTCTTTCTGGGCTTTGTTGAATTGGAAATACCAAAGAGCGTTTCACTATCTGTTTCAATAAATAATTTCCTATAAGATATTCGGGGTTTAAGATATTCGGTAAATTCACCATGCCTATCTTCCACATTTTGTTCTTGCTGTTTTATTTTAAGCACTCTTGGTTCTAAAGCAGTTAGGTATTTACGAAGACTATCATTCCTTACATTTTTTAATTCACCCGAATTCTTAAGTTCAGAAAGTGTGCTGTTTTCATAATCAAAACTAAAAGTACTATTAACTACCTCGATAATAATCTTTGAGAGGTAACGTTCTGATAAGGTATCTTGATTTGAATCAAAGAGATTCATAAGCGTTACTTGTGATGAATGCATAGTTGTTACCAAGTCTTTATATTTGAGAACCTCTTTTAGATTATTGAGTGATTCAACTTTTAGCAGCTTCAAATATTTCTCTTGATTATTATTTGTTTTTCGCAATTCGTTCCAGTTGTTTATTTGAAGCGCTATCAAGATGCCTATAACAACAAGTATAATTTCTCCGATTGCGTATTTTAAATACTTACCTGTTTTTCCTTCTGAAAGCAAGTTTTGCCTAATTTTTCTAAAAAACTTAATCATATCTTATTTGGTTGGTTATCGTGGAAAGCAACGTCTCTGTATATGGCTCGTAGCGTGCAAATTAAACAATTAATTTTGGTTGAAGCATGAGCCAAATAAACCTTAACTTCGATTAATCAACTACCTAGCCATGAGCTATATACGTCTTAAGTTAGCATTTCGTTATTTTTTCTCAATTTCAAATGTTTTTATCCACTTTGCTTTATTCATTCCAAAAACTATTCCTCCAACAAGCATTATTAATCCAGTTGCTATTCCAACCATTCCAAAAAAAGGTGTTTTAGGAATTCGTGTTAAAATTTCTGCTGCAAATGCTGCATAAAGTCCAATTACAGACCAATACATAAATGTAAAATGAAGGTATTTCCAATTGTTTTTTGGTTTTTTAGTCCAAATAGGAACCATTCCTAGAATAATTGTAATTAAACTCAAAAGAGTTGTGTAATGAAATATTCCCCAACCATTGAAAAGTCTATAAATCATAAAAGCGGTCAATATCAGAATTCCCATACTAATAACATATAAATATCCGATTTTGATATGTCGTTTTGTTCCTTTTATCGCGATTAGAATATATGTCCCAAATATTAGGGCAAAACAAGATGAAATCAAATGAACTAAACCCATTTCATTTCCAACTATACTTTCCATTTAATTAAATAATTTAGAGTTGTATAGGTCAAATTTAATAGTACTGTTCCTATTCATATATTTTTTGTTTCTCAAATGTAGAATTTCAGCGATGAGTTGTTTTTAATGAATGCCAACGATAAAATATACACAATTATTAAGATAGCTTTTGAGCTTATTTTTTTGTATCACAGGGCAATCACAAAAATGTAGCGACTTTATACATTTACGCAGACTTGGCGAATAAACTCAAAGTCCGCATTACTCCTAGGTTTTGATGGCCGTAGTTTTTCACTTTATACTGAGTTCTTTTTCCAATTGATTTTTTCTTTTTTCTAATCGGTTGATTTTTATCTTGTCCTGATATTGCCATATGAAGTGTGCCAAAAATGAAAACAAGGTGTATATTGAGGCCGTCAAAATTACAAGCCCATAGTAATCCATTGCTGCTGAATTCATTACAGATCTATGCCCACTTAGGTAGTCTTCACTGCTATAGGTCGGAGCCCAAAAAGAAAAAAAAATTCCAAACCCAACAACTTTCCAAATGTTCTTTATGAAAAAACCAGATTCCTTTTTTGTAGTCTTGATTTTACCTTGTATCGATCTAAGCTCTTTTTCCTTGTAATGGCGTGACATGATTTAGTATGGTTCAATTACTGCTACCGGTTCTATATATGAAAAGTAGCCTTGAAAATTAGTTCTATTTTTTGCTTAAGCAAAAGTTGAATTTTTTCTTTTCATTTTATCTTCGTTTTCTAAAAAACCCAATTTCACCATAGGGCGGACTTCGAAAACATACATAACCTCTCGGAAAGCCTAAATTAGCGATGTTTTATGTACATTGTTAGCCATGGTGTTTTTTTGCTCGCTTATCTTTGTTTATTCTCAAGATTTTCAATGGCCTTTATTATTTTTTCTGCTTTTTGGTCGTCCGTTGCAACAGTCCATATTTCTTTTAGAATTTCAGTTTGTTCTGTTTTGTTTAACCGCTCAAAAATCTGTAATACTTGTGCATCTTTAAAACATTCCAAAATGTCAGAACTATCATTAGTTTCGATTTGATTTTCGAGATATAAGCTTACCATTACAGTATCTCCGCCATCTTTATTTATGGCCTTTCTAATTTCTGAATTTATAGCCATTTTTTTGTCCGCGTTTTTTACTGGTCCTAAATTTTTATTTTTTATTTTATACCCATCTATAGTTCCAGTCACTTTTAAGTCGCCCCATTTTCCTTTAATATCTTTTGTGTTTGGGATTATTAATTGATAGGTCCAAGCACCATTTCCTGGGATATATTGAAGCGTTAATTCTTCGTTTTCTATAATGAAATTCATTCGTTTTTTACTCTTTTGATGGTCCTAAAATATCAATTTGCTTATTTTAAACTTCTATTAGGCAGTTTTTATTTGGCTTAATTCATGTCTAAGTTCAGCATAAAGTCTAAATGTAAATATGTCATTTTATTATACGTAAATATGACAATATTTCATAATAATGACAAATTTACACAGTATAATGTGTAATAATTGCAATAAAAGCATACAAATCGATTTTGGTATTTAATTTGTTTAATAGTTATTGAAGTCGTAAAGATTTCAAATTTGAAATAATGTTTAATTTAAATTTTTTAATTATGAGCAATTTAGCAACTGTTCCTAAAAATGGAAGTTTAGTGAACAGCAATTCAAATCAAAACTTCCCAACTTTGTCAAATTGGTTAGATGACATTTTTAATAGAGACCTACCATCAGTATTTACCTCAAATTTTAATACTGGTATTACTTTACCAAAAGTAAATATTAAGGAAACTGCTGATGCCTTTATCGTAGAAATGGCTGTTCCTGGTTTAAAAAAGTCAGATTTCCATCTCGACCTCGATAATCAAGTACTTTCGATTTCTACAGAAACGAAGAAGGAAAATGAACATAAGGAAGAAAACTATACTCGTAGAGAGTTTGGCTACTCTTCGTTCAAAAGAACCTTTAATTTGCCAGAAAGTGTAAATGATGAAAAGATTAATGCAAAGTATGAAAATGGTATTTTAAATATTCTTTTACCAAAAAAAGAAGAGGCTAAACAAAAGCCTTCCAGAAGCATTAAGATTTCATAATTGTTTCACTAAATTATAGCGTAAAATATTGAGAAGGATGCTGATTTTTTCAGCATCCTCTTCATGATAAGTTTAACTTAAAAGCTAAAGTGATGAAAAATTGTATTTTATTTTTTATGGTCGGCTTGTTAAGCGTTAGTTGCAAAGGACAAGAAAGTGAAACTAAAAAAGTTGAAAAAGAAAAAAATCAAACTAATATAGTTGAAGAGCCTAAAGGCACTTGGAAAGTTGAAAAAGAATTTGACGAAAATGGAAATTTAATACGATATGATAGTATTTATTCTTGGTCTTCCAACGATAAGTTTGATCATCTTTCCTTGTCTGATAAAGATAGTTTGATGCAATCTTTTAAATCAAGATTTTTCACGAATTTTTCAAGGTTTGAAAATGAAGGATTTGAAGACGTTTTTTCTCAAGATTCCCTTTTTAGCAAACGCTTTTTTAAGGAGGATTTTTTTGAAAGTCCTTTTGGAAAAGATTTTATGGACATTGACAAAATAAGGCAACAAATGATTGAAAGACAAAAGAAGTTTTTAGAAAAATATCAATCAGAATTGATCAAACCTAAAGACGAAAACTAAATAGTTTTCGTCTTTTTTTCTTGTTAGTTCGGATTTTTATCGCATTACACACCACGCGTTTGGCAATGAAAAGTTGCGTGCAAATATGCAAGATTTTTCGGTTAAACACAGAACCTAAATATATGAAAAAGCTAATGAATTAAGTACTTAACAGCAATTTTTTATAGCATCCATGAAAAAGCAGAAAGTCCAGTATCTTTAAGGTTCA
>TARA_R110002012_G_scaffold9062_1_pt1 | contig 45484 bp, 43 predicted proteins | sample TARA_R110002012 | Tara Oceans TARA_R110002012 (sample SAMEA4396515) | marine metagenome | biome: Westerlies Biome; feature: [DCM] deep chlorophyll maximum layer (ENVO:01000326); material: water (ENVO:00002006), including particulate matter (ENVO:01000060) such as... | depth 40 m
TTTAGAATTATCTTTTTTGTAATTACTGATTCAGTAGTTTTTATCTTTACTATATACAATCCTTTTGACAGATTTGAAATATCGAAATTGGCTGATTTTGAACCAATATCCTTCCTTAGTATGTTTTTCCCGGAAAAATCTAAAATTTCTAAATTGTATAGAATTAAATTTTCTTCTGATGCAATGGTAAAAAATCCTTTAGTAGGGTTAGGGTAAATAATAATTTTATCTTCCGAATTAGCCGTTTGAGTGTTATAATCATTCACATTTAAAATTTCAGATACACCAGCAACATATAACTCTTCGCCACTCGCTAATGTTGGTGATATAAAGTATATCTTATTATGGGAATAACTTTCAATTTTCCTTACATAGTTATTGTCTAGCTGTTCACCATTTAAAACATTTATTGCTACCGAGTTTTTATTAGTGCCATCTGTAATCCAAAGGTTATCTCCATAAACACCATCTAAATAAGCTAATTTATTTTCGATACAAGTATAATTTCGTAATTCATTTTCAGCTATTCGGATGGTGCCGTCTGCAGTACCATCTGTACGCCATAGTTCAGAATCAAATTCATTATATTCACCTACTGAGAAGTACAAATATGGCCCACAAATCCCCATATATTTTACATAGCTACGCTCCATTCCTCCTTTTACCATTACTGTTCCATTTACAGTACCGTCCGTTTTCATTAGTCCCAATCCAAATCCATCTCTAACCATGAAATAAAATTCATTGTTGTAAATAATATTATATTCGAAGTGGACGGGTGATAACCAAGTTCCCAAAGTTGTAATATTGGATTGAGTACCATCGCTAACATTTAAAGAAAAATATCCATACGACGTATTATTGGGATTTGTGGCAAAATAAAGTTTTCCATTGGAAGAATTAAGAACAACAGGCCCATTATCATTATTTCCTGACGAAGGAATACTAATAGCTTTAACTGTCCCGCTTTCAGTACCATCTGTTTTCCATATTGCGTTCTCGACACCATCATCAGCATTAAAATATAACAATCCGTTCATAACTGTATGATAATTTAAACCATCTCGATAATTTGCGTTTTCAATGCCGTGCCCAGGACCAAGATATATATCTTTTAACATAAATGTACCAGTTTCAGTACCATCGGTCCTCCATAATTCCCCTCCGTGAACCTGGTCATTTGCTTTAAAATATAAATCATCATTATATTCAATAAAAAGAAAGCTCTCCACAATACTACTTTCAGCTCCAGGGGCAATATTTTTAACTATAGAGGTATTTGCAGAAGTGCCATCTGTCATAAATAATTCATATCCATACAGAGGGTCAAGGGCTCTAAAAAATAATTTTCCTCCAGCTTTTTTAAAATTAAAATCTGGAATTTGGTTTAAGTCTATTGAAGAATCGTCGTTAGGCATGATGTCTTTAAGTAAAAATGTGCCATTAACTGTTCCGTTTGTCGAAAATGGCTCAGCACCATGTAACCCATCCTTTGCAAACATTACAGATTTATCATTTAGCGGAGTAATAAATCTATCACTATAAGCAGGTATAGGATTGCTACTTCTTCTATGATTAATATCTACTGTCAAAGCAGTGTTTTCTGGAATACCGTTAGTTTCCCAAATTTCAATGCCATTTAATGTTTTGTCAGCTCCTTGAAAATAAAATTTATCATTGACTTCTAAAAATTGCATAGTGTACCCATAATCTTTATTCAAATCAATTTGTATAATCTCGATGGTTCCAGCCATAGTTCCATCGCTTTTCCACAAGCTTGTAGGGCTGTTATAGTTTTCTTGGGCGGCAAATATTAGGTATTGCCCGTTTGATGTTAAATTTACGATTCCACTTGTATGTGATCCTGGAAAAATATCTTTTACTATTTGCGTTCCATTAGAAGTGCCATCAGTAACCCATAATTCATTTCCATTGACACCATCATTGGCTAGAAAATAAACCTTGTTATTTAATATTGCAAATTGTCTATTTTGAAGATTGATGCCACTTGGAAATCCAGGGAAAATATCTTTTATTAATTGTGTGCCACTATTAGTTCCATCACTTACCCAGATCTCTCGACCAATACCGTTGGTAAGAGCTGAAAATATAAAGTAATTATTAGTTACAGCCCCAAAAGTTAAACCCATAGAGGAATAAATCTCTTTAACTATAGAAGTTCCTGCTGCAGTTCCATCGCTTTTCCATAAATGGTATTCAAAAGAATTTTCTCCTGCTAAAAAGTAAAAGTGATTGTCGAAAATTATAAAATTATTTCCATCCACTACTCCGTTATAATCAACGCTTAAGTCAATAAGAATTGATGTTCCCCCAGGAGTTCCATCACTTACCCAAAGTTCTCGACTGTTAATACCATTATCTGCTGAGAAGTATAGATTCCCATTAAACTCAAAAATATCTGCTATATCACTATCATCAGGTCCCACCTTAATATCTTTCAGCAAATAGGTTCCGTTTTCACTACCATTACTTATCCATATTTCCTGACCATTGATACCATCGTCTGCACTAAAAACTAAATTTCCATTATAGCTAATCATGTTTTCGATTGAACTACTGCCAGAAATATTGATATCTTTAACCATATAAGTTCCGCTTTCTGTACCGTCACTTCTCCAAAGTTCATATCCATTTACTCCATCACTAGCCGAAAAAAATAAAATGTCATTGACAAATACATGATTTGAAAACTGCAAACCTCCATTATATCCTGGGTTGATATCTTTTATTAAAAAAGCTTCTTTTGAAGCCAAATCAAGAGACCATAATTCTCGTCCGTGGATATTATCTTTTGCCGAGAAATATAATTTGTTATTCTTTTCAACCATATATCTAGGTGAACTGTCATCAACAGAATTTAGTTCTATTAATGTTGCATCAATAGTTTGGGAGGAAAGGTTTGTAAATATTGTTATAGCAACAATTAAAAAACAGTAATATTTTTTCATAACGTTAATTGAAATATAAGTTTTGCAATATAATAAATTATAGAATTTTTTACAGTTCATCACTCTTCTCCTTCTGCCCAGTCATCATCAAATAGGCTTTTAGGAATTCATCAATCTCACCATCCAGCATAGCGTCAGTATTTCCGGTTTCGTGGCCTGTACGTACATCTTTTACAAGTTTGTATGGGTGTAACACATAGTTACGTATTTGCGAGCCCCATTCTATGGCAAGTTTGTTGTCCTCAATTTCGGCACGCTGTGCCATTTGCTTGCGAAGTTCAATTTCATACAATTGCGATTTGAGCATCTGCATTGCCTTTTCACGGTTGTCCAACTGGCTTCGTGTTTCGCTGTTGTGAATAACAATACCGGAAGGGTGGTGGGTAAGTATGGCTTTTGTTTCTACCTTGTTTACATTCTGGCCGCCAGCACCGCTACTGCGGGCAAACTCCCACGAAATATCGGCTGGGTTTATTTCAATTTCAATGGTATCATCAACCAATGGGTAAACATATACACTTGCAAAACTTGTATGTCGCTTTGCGTTGCTATCAAAAGGAGAAATACGCACCAAGCGGTGTACGCCGTTTTCGCTTTTTAGCCAGCCAAAAGCATATTCGCCTTCAATTTCCAGCGTTACGGTCTTTACGCCCGCCACATCGCCGGCCTGAAAGTTGAGTTCCTTTACTTTAAAATTGTTTTTTTGGGCCCACATAAGGTACATGCGCATAAGCATTTGTGCCCAATCGCAGCTTTCGGTTCCGCCGGCGCCTGCGGTAATCTGTAGTACGGCACTCATGTCGTCGCCTTCTTCGCCCAGCATATTGCGGAACTCCAAATCTTCAATTGCAGATTCAGCCTTTTCAAAGGCCACATCTACATTTTCAGGCTTTCCTTCGCCGTCTTTGTAAAATTCAAGTAGAATTTCAGCTTCTTCGGTAAGTGTTTTTGCGGTTTCGTAATCGGTAACCCATTTTTTTTTGGTACGGAGAACTTTCATAAAAGCTTCTGCTTCCTGCGGATTGTTCCAAAAGTTGGGGTCAAAGGTTTTTTCTTCGTCGTTGGTAATCTCTATGCTTTTTCCGGCAATGTCAAAGATAGCGCCTTAAGGCATCTAACCGCACCTTAAGGTCTTTGATTTGGTCTGTTGTAGTCATTTTTGGATAAGAATTTCAGCAAAAATACTATTAACTTCGTGAGCTAAACGAATATTTCGGCTAATTTTATGGTTTCTTATAAAAACGTATTTCTCAAAATATTTTTACAGATGAAAAAACTACTATTTTTATTTACAGTGCTTATTGCAACTGCTGGTTTCACTCAAAATGATGAAGCGTATGTGGATGCTATGGTTGCCCAAAAAATGGCGGAACTTGAATTACAGCAAAACCCTGAGTACTTCTTTAGAAAGGATTACTGCGATGGCAATATCCAGATGTTTAATTTGCCCGGTGGAAAGCTTTGCACTTCAAAATCTACCTATTATTCTGTGTATGTTTTTTGGAGGGAAGATGAAGATGTTATGAAGCTTCAAAAGTTTGACAATTGTGGAAGTTTTATGCCAATAAGCATTAGTAAAAAAAGCACGATAGGTAAACCCCTTAAAGATAAAACCGCTTTAAAAGAGGGCGAGGTAAAGCCTTATGAAGGGGAAAAGGTTGAGGAAAATGCTTACGGAAATATGCAAGTTCAGTCTTGCCATAAGGAATACAAGTTTGTATTGGGAGGAAAGCCGTTTGAGAAAAAATTTAAGGAGTTTGACTTGACGAACGATTCTAAGTATAAAAATGTAAATGCCGCGCATAACAATTCTTTGGAATTGGTGAAACTGGACAAGATTATTTCTGAAATGATTAAAAATTTTGACGAAAACGGGAAATTTTTCCGAGAAAACTAAAAACTGAAAATGATTATAGATTTAAGAAGCGATACGGTAACCAAGCCTACGAACGGAATGATGCAGGCGATTATGGAAGCCGAAGTAGGGGATGATGTATATAAAGAAGACCCGACCGCAAATAGACTGGAAGAAAGATTGGCAGCTATGTTTGGGATGGATACTGCATTATTTTTTCCCACGGGCAGTATGGCGAACCAGGCTGCCATAAAAATGCACACCCAGCCAGGCGAACAGCTGATAGCAGATAAGTGGGCGCATGTTTACAATTATGAAGGTGGTGGGGTTTCTTTCAACAGTGGTGTTTCCTGCAAATTGATTGACGGTAATAGAGGCATGATTACTGCTGAACAAGTGGAGGAGAATATCAATCCGCCAGATTTTTACCATAGTCCGCTAACTAGTTTGGTTTGTTTGGAAAACACTACAAATAAAGGCGGTGGCGCCTGTTATGATTTTTCTGAAATAGAAAAGATTAAAAAAGTTTGTGATAACCATAATTTAGGATTACATCTTGACGGTGCACGAATTTGGAACGCGCTTGTTGCTAAAAACGAAGATCCAAAAGCCTACGGAAAAGTTTTTGATACCATTTCAGTATGTTTAAGCAAAGGTATGGGTACGCCTATGGGCAGCGTTTTAATAGGCAAAAAGGATATTATGCAAAAAGCTATGCGTGTACGTAAAGTATTGGGTGGCGGCATGCGGCAAATAGGGTTTATGGCAGCAGCTGGAATGTATGCTTTGGATAATCACATGGAGCGTTTGGCAGAAGACCATAAAAAAGCTTTTGAAATTGCGGAAGTACTATCACAACAACCGTATGTAAAAAAGGTAGAACCTACCGAAACCAATATTGTTATATTTTATTTGGCAGCAGGAATATGTGAAGCAAAATTTATGGACGATCTGCTTAAAAAGAATATTAAAATCAGCGCAATGGGACAGGGCAAGCTACGTATTGTTACCCATCTTGATTATACAAACGAAATGCACGATATATTTATAAAAACAATTAAAGAATATCGCTAAAAAAAGCCTCCAGAATTCTGGAGGCTTTTTTTATTCAACTTCTTTTATCGAGGCACCTGGTGCATTCTTTCGGACGGATTCAATTCCATTTTTTGCACCACTTTCGGCGGCATACATTTGGCTGCTGCCAATTATTTGCCCATTCGTGGCTTTAATGTTGAAATGAATTTTTCCGTTTTTAGCAGTCTTCATTTCAAAGCTGCTGTCTTTACCGCAGTTTTTTTGAACAGATTCTATCCCGTTCATCGCAGAAGCTTTAGTAGCATACATTTGGCTGGTTAAAATAACTTGACCATTGGCTGCTTTTAATACAAAGTGAAATTTATCACCGCTTTTTTTGAGTTCAAACATGATTAGGTGTTTAAAATGATTACTGAATATTTTGAGCCTTCAATATCGTGAAAAACAATGTTTTTAAAAAAAATCTCTGGATGTTTTTATAAAAAAGTTCAGCACTTTTATTTAAACATATCAAGCCCAGGAATATTTGGCATCCCTTCTTTGGCCACAGCGGCAACTTCTGTTTCGTGAACGTTAGTAGCTTTTTCAATGGCTTTGTTCAGGGTAAGGATTAGGTAATCTTCCAATTGCTCTTTATCCTCTAGCAGTGTGTCATCAATTTGAATAGCTTTGATTTGTCTGTTTGCGGTAAGCGTTATTTTTAAAAGTCCGTCGCTGCTGGCTTCATCTATTAAAACGGAATCCAAACGTTTTTTAGTGGCTTCTACTTTTTCTTGGGTTTCTTTCAGTTTGCCCATCATACCCATTAAATCTCCAAACATATTTTTTGTATTTAAGTTTGATGCAAATTTACTACATTGTAAAGCTATTCAACAACCTTCAATTATGAAAAATAGTTTAATTGTTACAGTAGCTTGCCTTACTTTTGCCATTGCTTGCAAAAATCAAGATACTTCAGATAAAAATATGGAAATAACTCCCCCAAAAGCAGAAAAGATTGCTAAGGAATTAAAGGCCCACAACGATATCCGCATTGATAATTATTATTGGCTCAACGATCCCGAAGATGAAAAAGTAATAAATTATTTGAATGAAGAGAATAGTTATTATGAAGCAATGACTGAACATACCAAAAAGTTTAAGTCAGCTCTTTTTGAAGAAATGAAGTCGCGCATAAAGGAGGATGATGAATCGGTTCCCTATAAATTGAACGGTTATTACTACATTACGAGGTATGAAACAGGAAAAGATTACCCTATCTATACTCGAAAAAAAGAAAGCTTGGACGCCCCCGAGGAAATTCTTTTTGATGTGAATGAAATGGCTAAGGACTATTCTTACTATAACCTTACGGGTCTTAATGTTTCTGAAGACAACAAATTAGTTTCATTTGGGGTGGATACCTTAAGCCGAAGGAAATACGACATTTATATAAAAAACCTTGAAACTGGGGAAGTTTACCCAGAGCGCATTCCTTTGACCACTGGAAGCGCAACTTGGGGCAGTGATAACAAAACGCTTTTTTATACCCGAAAGGATGAGAAAACCCTTCGGGCAGATAGAATTTACAGGCATACTTTGGGCACCGACCCTATTACAGACGAACTTGTATTTACCGAAAACGACGATACCTTTGGCACCTATGTGTATAAAACAAAGTCTAAAAAATTTATAGTAATAGGAAGCTACAGTACCTTAACATCAGAATACCGTATTCTATCTGCCGATAATCCTATGGGTAAATTCAAAATCTTTCAGCCGCGCGAAAGGGGATTGGAATATAGCATTTCGCATTATGGAAATAACTGGTATGTTTTGACAAATAAGGACCAAGCACTCAACTTTAAACTCATGAAAACTTCGGAAGACAAAACTTCAAAAGAGAATTGGGTTGATATGATTCCGCACCGCGATGATGTGCTTTTGGAAGACATTGATATTTTTAAGGATTATTTGGTGGTTAGTGAAAGGAATAACGGACTAACCAAGATTAGAATAAAGGAATGGAAAGGCGATACAGATTATTATTTGCCTTTTGATAATGAAACCTATACGGCCTTTACAACGCAGAATCCCGAATTTGATACCAACATTCTTCGTTACGGTTACAACTCGTTAAATACTCCCGCTTCGGTTATTGATTTCAATATGGAGACCAAAGAGAAAACTGTTTTGAAAGAAACGGAAGTTTTGGGCGGAAAGTTTGATAAAAATAACTATGAAACCGAGCGTTTGTGGGCAACTGCCGCGGATGGAACAAAAATCCCAATGTCGGTTATCTACAGAAAGGGAATTAAAAAAGATGGTAAAAATCCGACTTTGATATATGGTTATGGTTCCTATGGAGCTACTATAGACCCTTACTTTTCTACGGTTAGGTTAAGTTTGTTGGATCGTGGTTTTGTATTCGCAATTGCGCACGTTCGCGGTGGGGAATATATGGGGCGTCAATGGTATGAGGACGGAAAATTGTTGAAAAAGAAAAATACATTTACCGATTTTATTGATGCTTCCAAATATTTAATAGAAGAGGGTTATACTTCTCCAGAGCATCTTTATGCTTCTGGTGGCTCTGCTGGCGGACTTTTAATGGGTGCCGTGGTAAACATGGCTCCAGAATTGTACAATGGCGTAATAGCCTCTGTACCGTTTGTTGATGTGGTTACAACTATGCTAGATGATTCCATTCCGTTAACTACAGGAGAATATGACGAATGGGGAAATCCCAATGAGGTTGAATACTATAATTATATGAAAAGCTATTCGCCCTATGATAACGTAGTGGCAAAAGCCTATCCAAATATGCTGGTTACAACGGGCCTACACGATAGCCAAGTGCAATATTGGGAACCCGCAAAATGGGTAGCCAAACTTAGAGATTTGAAAACTGACAATAATATATTGCTTTTACATACCAATATGGATGCGGGTCACGGCGGTGCTTCCGGGCGTTTTGAAGCGTTGAAGGAAGTTGCGATGGATTATGCCTTTTTATTGGATTTGGAAGGAATTAAGGAGTAATAAAAATAATTCCTTACCTTTGTGCGGTTAAAATTTTCAGTTTAAAACTGAAGTCATTTTAAAACGAACTCCCTCTTTATGAAAGAAGAAATAAAAGCCCACAATAACGTGTTGGAACTTATAGGCAACACACCGTTGATAAAGCTTAACAAAATTACCCAGAAGATGAAGGGTAATTTTTTCGCAAAAGTTGAAGCATTCAACCCGGGACATTCTACCAAAGACCGCATAGCACTTTATATTATTGAAGAAGCCGAAAGAAAAGGTATTCTTAAGCCCGGCGATACTATTATAGAAACCACAAGTGGCAACACAGGTTTTAGCATAGCGATGGTTAGTATTATTAAAGGTTACGAATGTATTTTGGCCGTAAGTTCAAAATCTTCGGCTGATAAAATTGATATGCTGAAAACAATGGGAGCTAAGGTTTACGTATGCCCCGCACACGTAAGTGCAGATGATCCTCGGTCCTATTACGAGGTTGCAAAAAGACTTCACAATGAAATAAAAGGTTCAGTTTACATAAATCAATATTTTAATGAATTAAATATTGATGCACATTATCAAACTACTGGTCCGGAAATTTGGGAACAGACAGCGGGGAAAATTACCCATTTGGTAGCTTGCAGCGGAACCGGAGGAACCATTTCCGGAACGGCACGTTTCCTAAAACAAAAGAATCCAAATATAAAAGTAATAGGTATTGACGCTTACGGCTCGGTACTTCAAAAATATCACCAAACCAAGGAATTTGATGCCAATGAAATCTATCCATATCGCATTGAAGGTTTGGGAAAAAACTTAATTCCTACCGCTACAGACTTCAATATTATTGATAAATTCGAAAAAGTAACCGATGAGAGCAGTGCGCATACTGCCCGCGAACTTGCAAAAACTGAAGGACTTTTTGTGGGTTATACAAGCGGTGCGGCAATGCAAGGTTTGAAGCAACTTGAAGAAGATGGTGAATTTGACCAAAACAGCAATATAGTTGTTATATTCCCCGATCACGGTTCACGCTACATGAGCAAAATTTACAATGATGAATGGATGAGCCAGCAGGGCTTTTTTGATTCTGAAACTGCTGAAATTCATCAAATAGAATTTGTGAAATAGTTTCTGAAATAAGAAGTATAAAGTATTAAATCACTTAAATCTCGATAGCAACGCGCTATCGGGATTTTTTTTTCTAATAGTGACATTCTAAAATCTACTGTCCAAAATCTAATATCTCACAAATAATTTAATTAATTTTGTCCCGCATTTTTAACTAAAGATTTAATGAAAGATTTATTCGATAAAATCTATAAAGATAAAGGTCCGTTAGGAAAATGGGCTGAACAAGCGGAAGGCTATTTTGTTTTCCCCAAACTGGAAGGTCCAATCTCTAACAGGATGAAATTTAAGGGCAAAGAAGTAATTACTTGGAGTATTAATGATTACTTAGGTCTTGCCAACCACCCAGAAGTTAGAAAAGTAGATGCTGAAGCTGCCAAAAAATGGGGTTCTGCATACCCAATGGGCGCCCGGATGATGAGTGGCCATACCGATCTTCACGAGCAATTACAAAGAGAGCTAGCAGCTTTTGTAGGCAAAGAGGCAGCTTATCTTTTGAATTTTGGTTATCAAGGAATGGTTTCAACCATTGACGCACTTGTTTCAAAAGATGATGTGATTGTTTATGATGTTGATGCCCATGCTTGTATTATTGATGGTGTTCGCCTTCATTTAGGGCAACGTTTTACCTACAAGCACAACGATATGGAAAGTATCGAAAAAAATCTACAGCGCGCTACAAAAGTTGCTGAAAAGACTGGCGGCGGAATTCTGCTTATTTCAGAAGGAGTCTTCGGAATGCGCGGTGAGCAGGGAAAATTGAAAGAAATTATAGCACTTAAGGAAAAATATAATTTCCGCTTTTTTGTTGATGATGCACATGGCTTCGGAACACTTGGTAAAACAGGTGCGGGAGCAGGCGAGGAGCAGGGAGTTCAGGATGGAATAGATGTATATTTTGCCACATTTGCAAAATCTATGGCGAGTACCGGGGCTTTTATTGCGGGTGATGAAGAGATTATGAATTACCTAAAATATAATCTGCGTTCGCAAATGTTTGCAAAATCATTGCAAATGGTTTTGGTGGAAGGCGCTTTGAAACGCTTGGATATGCTCCGTACCATGCCTGAATTAAAAAACAAACTTTGGGAAAATGTAAACGCTTTACAGGGCGGACTTCGAAAAAGAGGTTTTGACCTTGGAACTACCCAAAGTTGTGTAACCCCTGTTTATTTAAAAGGAAGTATTCCAGAAGCAATGGCTTTGGTTAAAGATCTTCGTGAAAACCACGGAATTTTCTGCTCAATTGTTGTGTATCCAGTAATACCAAAAGGATTGATTCTGTTAAGAATGATTCCAACGGCTTCGCACACTATGCAGGATATTGAAGAGACTTTGGAAGCTTTTTCATCCATCCGCGAGCGCTTGGAGAATGGTACTTATAAACGTCTTTCTGCCGCTGTTGCAGAGGCGATGGGAGAGAAGATTTAAACAAATTCCCGTGCAGGCGGGAATTATATGATATTGAAAAATCCACCTTTTTTTGGTGGATTTTTTATTTAAATATTCTTCCTAAAAGTACTCCGCTCTTTATGTTGTACTGGATTATAATCTTTCCAAAGCAATTGTACCGCTGTGTTTTCCTTTAATTCGGGATTTGTTTCAACGGTCTGTATTCCTTTGGAATTGAAGAGATATTGCATCTCTTCAAAAATAATAGCGGTAACGCCCTTGCCTTGGTATTCTGGGTCAATTCCTATTAAATAGAAAGCTGCGGTATCATTCTTCTTTTGCGCCTTCAAAATATGGCTCCAACCAAACGGAAAGAGTTTGCCGTTGGCTTTTTTCAGTGCTTTGGAAAAAGAAGGCATTACGATTGAAAATGCTATAAGCTTTCCTTCCTTGTCTTTTATGCAGGTTATATAATCAGGATGTATAAAACTAAAATATTTTTCTTTATAATAATCAATTTGATATTGTTGGATTGGAACGAAGGTCTGTAGGCTATTATAGGTTTTGTTCAGCAAATCAAACATACTATCCACGTACGGAAGGATTTCCTTTTTGTTTTTAAAGCGAATAACAGATATTTGATAACGTTCGCGAACTAACTTTGAGAATTTTTTCACCTTATCAAGAATAGCAGGAGGTATGTTCATTTTATATTCTACCCAAGTTGCCTGTTTCTCAAAGCCCAATTTTTCCAAGTGTTCTGCATAATAGGGGTAATGATACCAAGTAATCATGGTGTTCATTTCCTCAAAACCCATTGTTAAAATTCCTGCTTTTTCCATATTACTGAAGCCTACGGGGCCTTCGGCATATTCAAGATTATGTTCACGGCCTTTTTCGTATGCTTTTTCAAGTAAGGCTTTGGTCACTTCAATATCATCAACCATATCTAACCAGCCAAAGCGTATCTTTTTCTTCCCCTGTTCATTTACCTCCAAATGATTTAAAATAACTGCGATACGACCAACAATTTCATCTCCTTTATAAGCCAAATAATACCAAGCTTCGGCATTTTTAAAAACAGGATTTTTTTCAGTATCCAAGGTTTCCATCTCATCCTTAATAAGCGATGGAACCCAATATTTACTGTCTTTGTATAATTTAAAGGGAAAAGTGACAAATTTTTTAAGATCACTTTTTGAGGTTAGTTGTTTTATTGTAATCATACACAAAATGTTATTATTCACCACCTTCGTCCAAGTTCAATTCTTCTTGGCGTTCTTCTTTTTTATCCTTTTCTTTTTTGTCTTTCATCTCTTTATTTGCATCATCCTCTAAATATTCATCTTTATTGTGCATATCAAATCGATAGGCTAGACCTGCTCTTCCATAAAATTTAGATGGAGTATCCTTAAAACTATAAGTTAGTGAAAGATCTACTTGTAGGTTTTGATTAATGAGGGCAGCAGCGCCTCCGCGGATTAATTGGTCTGAGTAAAAGTCACTTTTTAAACCTTGGTTTTCAAGAAAGACCGAAAAATAGCGATTTGTAGCGTGTGTTAAGGTTACAACATATCCATAGGTGGGAAAATCTGTAGTAACTCGGTCTACAATAATATTGGTCACAAACACCCAACCGCCTATAAAGTTGTTCTGTGTGGAAATAACAAATTTTGGACTTATTTTCCCTTCAGTTTCAGGAGTAAATGGATTGTCAGCAAAATCAAAATTAGCCCCTGCGTAGATTGCGATTGCTGGAATTAAATCTGCCCACTGTGTTTTGTTATTTGCCTTCCAACTGTAAAGGTTAGGACCTTTTAGGTCACGTTTTCGATAGGGATCGTATATTAAATATTTAGCGCCAAGTGTATTGCTTTTAAAATTTGAAAGACTGTACTCCCGTGCCACTGCAGAACGGTTATCTGTAACCGAGTTTGATTGAAACTCGCCCATAAGACTAAATTCCAAACGTTCTTTCCAAAATCCATAGCGAACGGAATAATCAATGTTAAAACCGTTTGTCTCTGTTTTCAAAAGTTCGTGCTTTTCTTTTCCGTAGCTAAATCCAGTCTCAACCTGAAGTACATTAGTTCCAACCGAAAAAGCACCCTGTGAGCCGCCGGGGCGGTTGGTATTAATCATTTCGGTATATTGTGCCGAAACAGGAGAAAAAGAAATAGTGCAAAGCAGAAATAGAAAGGGAAGTTTGATATTCATGGATAGTTGGGTTTAGTTCAAAGATATAAGATTTTACCATTTATTTAATAGTCAACATTCGTCTTTTTCTACACCAATTCTTATTTTTGGAAAGAATTTTACAGTTATGATGACATTCCTAAAAACGATATTAATCGTTCTTCTGGTATACTTTGGTCTAAAGTTTCTTATTAGACTGGCAACTCCTTATTTAATGCGCTATATTTCAAAAAAAGCAGGACAGCAGTTTGAGCAATTCTTCGGAAATAGTCCAAACATGAACACCCAGCGCGAAAAGGAGGGGAGTATTACCATTGATAAAAATCCTTCGCCAAATTCCCGAAATAGCAAAAAAGTTGGGGAATATGTGGATTATGAAGAGGTAGAGTAGTGGTGATTGCATGAAACGGGATGATATGGTTTGCAAAAACTTGAAGTAATTCCGGCGTACAGCGTTAAATATATTTTTCATAATTTCCCCTCTTCAAAATCACAAGCCAAATTATGCAGTCCAGCTATAAAAAAATCCTTTCGCATTTAGTTGTTTTCGTTTTGTTTATCGTGGCTTCGCTAGCCTATTTTAACCCGGTTTTACAGGGGAAAAAAATATTCCAAAGTGATATCGTGCAATACACTGGAATGGCAAAACAGCAAAATGATTTCCGAGAGAAAACCGGCGAAGAAACCTATTGGACCGATGCCGCTTTCGGCGGAATGCCAACGTATCAATTGGGTGCAAAATACCCCAACAATTACATAAAACAGCTCGATCTCGCTATTCGTTTTCTGCCCCGTCCGGCTGATTATCTCTTCCTTTATTTTATTGGAATGTATATTCTTTTCCTAGTGCTGAAAGTGGACTATAAACTTGCCTTTTTGGGTGCGCTGGCGTTTGGATTTTCAACCTATTTGATAATAATCTTAGGGGTGGGCCATAACGCAAAAGCCCATGCAATAGCCTATATGCCCTTTGTTTTAAGCGGAATATTTCTCACTTTCCGTGGAAAATATTTGTGGGGGTTTTTACTGCTGACCGTTTCCATGGGACTGGAGCTGGTTGCAAACCACTTCCAAATGACATATTATTTGATGCTGTTAGTAGTAATCATCGGCATTGTTTATTTGATTGATGCTTTTAAAAAGAAAATGCTGCCCCATTATTTCAAAGCTGTAGGTATCATGATGGTTGCAGTAATAATTTCCATGGGCTTGAATGCTACAAATATTTTGGCAACAAAAGAATATGCAGATACTTCTACTCGCGGAAAAACTGAATTGACAATAAATGCAGACGGTACGCCGAAAGACAACAAAACAGGGCTAGATTACGATTATATTACTGAATATAGCTACGGCAGGCTGGAAAGTTTCAATTTATATATTCCACGATTTATGGGCGGAAGTTCTTCCGAGTCCTTTCCAAAAGATTCCAAAACCGTAGAGAGCTTGATGCGAATGGGTGCTTCTGCACAGGAAGCTAATCAAGTTTTAAACCAAATTCCAATGTATTGGGGCGAACAGACCTATGTGGGAGCCCCGGCATATATAGGCGCGATTGTTATATTTCTTGCTGTGTTGGCGCTCTTTTTAGTTCGTGGGAGATTAAAGTGGTGGATAGTTTCAGGTTTTATTTTAACCCTACTACTTTCTTGGGGAGACAATTTTAAAGGGCTGACTCAGTTTTTCATTGAGTATGTGCCGATGTATAATAAATTCCGCGCAGTTTCTTCCATTCAAGTAATTATTGAATTGATTCTTCCAATCCTTGCTATTGTTGGTTTACATCAGTTTTTTAGTCATTTTGAAAAAGAAGATGAAAAGAAAAAAGCTCTGCTTTGGTCAACAGGAATTGTGGGTGGAATTACCTTGCTATTTATTCTCTTTAAAACAACCTTGTTCGATTTTGCGAGTCCGTACGATAGCTATTTTAGGGATGAAATGGGACTTCCATTTTTGGAGGCCATCCGTGAAGATAGAATGTCGCTTTTCACTTCAGATGCTATCCGTTCGTTGATATTTGTGCTTTTAACGGCTGCAGTTCTTTGGTTTTTTATGAAAGGCACTCTTAAAAAAGGCTTTGCCGTTGCTGCACTTTGCTTATTGATATTGGTAGATTTAGTTGGCGTTGATAGAAGATATGTGAATGAAGAAGATTTTGTACAAGCAAAGTTGGTTGAGCAGCCTTTCCAAAAAAATGGGGCAGACATACAAATTTTGGAAGATGATGGGCATTACCGTGTTTATGATGCTGCTGCAAATGCTTTCAATAGTGGGCGCGCCAGTTATTATCACAATGCTTTGGGGGGATACCACGCTGCAAAGCCTGGCAGGATGCAGGATTTAAATGAATTTTACATAAGCAAGGGCAATATAGGTATTCTAAATATGCTGAACGTGCGCTACATTATTGTGGAAAACAAAAACGGTGGTGCAGTGGCGCAGCGTAATCCGTATGCAAATGGAGATGCTTGGTTTGTTGAAAACGTGTTACCTGCGGAAAATGCAAATGAGGAAATTCAGCTTTTGGACAGTTTGGACACCAAAAGAACCGCAGTTATCAATAAAGAATTTCTTTCAAAAATTCCGAACCAAAAAATTGAAAGGGACAGTACGGCAACTATTGAACTATTCACTTATCAACCCAATCATCTAGTTTACGAAGCTTCTACCAAGTCGCCGCAATTGGCTGTCTTTTCGGAAGTATATTACCCAAAAGGTTGGAACGCATATATAAATGGTAAACCTGCTGAATATTTCCGAGCCAATTATGTACTTCGTGCTATGGTTATCCCAGCGGGAAATAATAAAATAGAATTCAAGTTTGAACCAAAAGTAATCCAAACTGGAAGTACCATTTCTTTGGTGAGCAGTATTATATTCCTATTAATTTTATTGAGCGGGCTGTATTTTGCCTTTCGAAAAAAAGAACTGCAAGAATAAATGAAACGCGCCCTTATCATCACATACTATTGGCCTCCCGCGGGCGGTCCGGGCGTACAGCGGTGGTTGAAGTTTGTGAAATATTTTAGGGAATTTGGCGTGGAACCCATAGTGTATGCTCCCGAAAATCCGAACTATCCTTTGATTGACGAAAATTTTTCTTTTGAAATTCCTTCGGATATCAAAATTTTAAAAAAACCAATTAAAGAACCGTATCGATTTGCAAAACTTTTTTCAAAAAAAAAGACCAAACAGATAAGCAGCGGTATTATTTCAAAAAAAGAAATTTCGGCAATGGAAAAGCTGATGCTTTACATTCGCGGCAATTTTTTTATTCCCGATGCGCGCGTGGGTTGGGTAAAGCCTTCGGTAAAATTTCTTTCAGAATATATTTCTGAAAATCCTGTAGATATAGTGATTACTACAGGACCGCCGCACAGCCTTCACTTAATTGGAATGCAACTTCAAAAGGAATTGGATTTAAAATGGATTGCAGATTTTCGTGATCCGTGGACGACTATTCATTACCACAAATCTCTTCGATTGAGCAAAGCTTCAGCTAGAAAGCACAAGGCATTGGAAGCCTCGGTTTTAAAATCGGCATCGATTATCACAGTAACTAGCCCTACGACCAAAAAAGAGTTTGGGATGATTACTGAAAGACCCATAGAGGTTATTACGAACGGTTACGATATTACAGAGAAAATTGATTTTGAGATAGATTCTGTCTTTTCAATTTCACATATAGGCTCCTTGTTGAGTGAAAGAAACCCAGAGATTTTATGGAAAGTGCTTGCTGAAATTTGCAAAGAAGACCAAAACTTTAAAAAAGATCTGCAATTGAAATTTGCAGGAGCTGTGAGCCAAGAAGTGAAACAAAGTCTTGAAAATTTCCAACTATTGGAAAATTGTAAGTTTTTGGGATATGTGTCCCATACCGAAGCACTACGGCTTCAACATAAAAGTCAGGTTTTATTTTTGGTTGAAATAAACCGTGCGGAAACCCGTGCTATTATTCCAGGAAAACTATTTGAGTATCTAGCTGCCAAACGCCCAATCATTGCTTTGGGTCCCAAGGAAAGTGATATCGAAGGAATTATTCAAGATACCAATGCCGGAAAATTTTTCAGCTATTGGGATAACGATGAATTGAAAGACGAGCTACTTCAATTATACAAAGATTATAAAAGTGGCGACTTAATGGTTTCTTCCGAAGGGATTGAAAAATACAGTAGAAGGGAACTGACGAAGCAAATGGCTTCATTAATTTTGAATAAAAAAAAGTAAACCCCCGATCTCCGCCAGAAGCGAATCACGGAGGTTTAACCAACCAACCAAAAAACTATCTTTATCCGCGTCCTCTTCTGGAACTAGCTTCTCTAGATGAATTACCTCGAGAGGTGCTAGCTTTTGAACTGTTGCGTGAAGGAGCGCTGGATTTATTTACTGTACTACGGCCACGGCTAGCGGTTTCCCGCTTTGGAGCCTGGGTTTTGTTTCTACTTACTGAGCTGTTTCTATTGTTCGATGTTACTCGGGTTTGTCTTTGAACCGATTTGTTAGTAGAAACAGTTTTATTATTTGAGGAACGAACGGTATTGTCACTTCTCATATCTCTTACATTATTTCGAGAGGTATTGCTTTTTACCTTTGTGTTACCCCTGTTTCTATCAATAACAGCAGCGCCTTTACTATTAGAGCTTCTATTTCTAGTTACGGTTTCACTCCGTGAGTTATTATTTCTTATAGCACTGTTGCTTCGAGAATTATTGTTTCGGGTTGTGCTATTATTTCTTACAGTACTATTAGATCGCGTATTGCTGGTCGCAATCATAGTATTTCTTCTATTGGGGTTGTAATTTTTATTTATTGAAGCCCTGCCTTTTTTATCGTAAACTCGGCTTCCTGGACGATAAAAATCTCTGCGGCCATTATGGTACGCTACCCGATGTCTCTTTTTATAATAGACTACATGGTCATGGTAACTGTATCTAATAGGACTGTAATATCTTCTGTAGGGCAGATCGTAAACCACACAGTGTGTATATATAGGAGGTGCGTAGTATACGTGCCAAGGGCGGTAAACGTAATATGGATTGTAAACATTTATAACACCTGTGGCGTGTGAAAAGTAGCCATAATTGTTGTAAACTATATGAAGCCCGCCAACGCGTACTAAGCGTCGGTCGTTGTATTGAATGTCTACATTACCTGCTTGAATGATACGTCCGTAATAATCATAATAGATAGGGACACTTTCTACCTGTATGACCGCTCCGTAATCATCGTACTGTACATAAGCGTCATAGTCATATCCCGAATTGAAACTTATATTCACATTGGGAGTGTTTATCGTAACGCTTGAACCTTTTTGAGGCCCCACATATACAAAATCAAATTGACCGTCGGGAAAAACGGAAAATTCCACATCGCCTTCAATAAAGATGTAGGCACTTCCGTCATATCCTCTTCTTAGGTTATCTGCATTTTCAAGGGAAGTTGCATTTGCTGAATATCCCATTAAAAGGACGCTAAAAATAAATGCTATGTTTTTCATAAGTTTCAATTTTTAAAAGGTTCGTACTTGCTTTAAATTTTTGGTCAGCTGAGTACGCTATTAAATAACCAACGACCGTGCCAAAGTTTTAAGTAGCTGATTTTCAGAAGGTGTTTTGGATTGCTATATGATTGGAAGGGAATTTTAAAGATATTCAAATAAAAAATCCGCTGAACTGTTTTAACAATTCAACGGACTTTAAAAACTAACCAACCAAAAAAACTAAAAGTCTTATTTCTAATATTTTGATTTCAATTAGTGTGCCAAGAATATATAATTCTATATAAGTTTTTCCTTTAAATATTCCGCAGTAAAAGACTCTTTGCTTTTTACAACTTCTTCTGGAGTACCAACTACAACCACTTGTCCGCCATTTTCACCACCTTCTGGCCCAAGATCAACAATGTAATCTGCACATTTAATCAAATCTAAATTGTGTTCTACCACAATTACCGTGTGGCCTCTGTCGAGTAAAGCATAAAAGGAAGCCAATAATTTTTTTATATCGTGAAAGTGAAGTCCAGTAGTAGGTTCATCAAAAATGAAAACAGTTTTCTCTTTTGAAGTTCCCTTAACCAAAAAGGAAGCAAGCTTAATACGTTGCGCCTCCCCACCGGAAAGGGTAGAGGAGCTTTGCCCAAGCTGTACATAGCCCAACCCTACATCTTGTAATGGTTGCAATTTGGCCGCAATTTTATCCTGCTTATGTTCTCCAAAAAATGCTACCGCATCATCCACAGTCATTGTGAGAATATCGTCAATATTTTTATTTTCAAAAGTTACTTCCAAAACTTCCTTTTTGAAACGTTTACCATTGCACGTATCACATATTAAATGCACATCTGCCATAAACTGCATCTCTATTGTAACTTCACCTTCGCCTTTGCAAGTTTCGCAGCGACCCCCATCTACATTGAAACTGAAATGTTTTGCTTTGTACCCACGAATGTCCGAAAGTTTCTGGGAAGCATACAGATTTCTTATATCATCATACGCTTTAATATAGGTTACCGGATTGCTTCGGCTGGAGCGGCCAATAGGGTTTTGGTCAATAAATTCAATACTTTTTATAGTGTTGAAATCTCCCTTTATTTCTGAAAATTGTCCTGGTTTTTCGCCATATCCACCAATTTCACGCATTAAGGCAGGATAGAGAATTTTCTTCACCAAAGTACTTTTTCCACTTCCCGAAACACCTGTTACTGCAGTAAAAACATTCAATGGGAAAGTAACATCAATATTCTTTAAGTTGTTCTGTCGCGCGCCGGTAATGGAAATTTTATTCTTTGAAGTACGCCGTTTCTTTGGAACTTCAATTTCCATTTCGCCATTTAAATATTTTGCGGTGAGCGAATTGGATTTTAAAATTTCAGCATAGGTTCCTTGTGCAACCACTTCGCCACCAAAAGTTCCGGCTTCTGGACCAATGTCAATTATTTCATCAGCTGCTTTCATTATATCTTCGTCGTGCTCTACTACTATTACCGTATTTCCCAAATCGCGAAGCGATTTTAAAACAACGATTAGTCTTTCTGTATCTTTTGGGTGAAGCCCAATGCTCGGTTCATCCAAAATATACATCGAACCTACAAGGCTGCTTCCCAAAGAGGTGGCAAGATTTATTCGTTGCGATTCGCCGCCCGAGAGGGTGTTTGACTTTCTATTCAAAGTTAAATAGCCCAAACCAACATCCTGCAAAAAGCGAAGACGGTTATTGATTTCTAGCAACAAGCGCTTTGCTACTTTTTCATCGAATTCTGAAAGAGTAAGGTTTTTAAAAAAATCAGCTGTTTTATCCAATGGCAATTCCACCAATTCCTGAATTGCAGTATTGTTGACTTTTACATAGCCGGCTTCGGGACGAAGACGCTTTCCTTTGCAAGTTGTACATTTTGTCTTTCCGCGATAGCGCGAAAGCATAACACGGTTTTGGATTTTATAGCTTTTTGACTCCAAAAAGGAAAAGAAAGAATTCAATCCCTCAAAATATTTATTTCCGTCCCAAACAAGTTGTTTCTGTTCTTCAGTAAGTTGAAACCAAGGTTTATGGATTGGAAAGTCAAATTTATAGGCACTGTTCACCAATTGATCGCGATACCAACTCATGCTTTCTCCTCGCCAAGGAAATATGGCATTCTCATAAATTGAGAGCGCAGTATTTGGAATCACCAAATCTTCATCTATGCCGATAACGTCACCGTAGCCTTCGCAAGTGGGGCAGGCGCCGTACGGATTGTTAAAACTGAAGAGATGCACATTTGGTTCCATGAAAATCATTCCATCGGCTTCGAAGCGGTTGTTGAATTCTGTAATTTTATTGGAGGAAAGTGCTTGAATATAAAGTTCGCCTTTACCTTCAAAAAAGGCTATCTCAATGGCGTCAGCCAATCTGTTGTAAAAATCTTCTTCGTCTTTTGTAATGATTCGATCAATTACCAAATCTATTTTATTCGGAAAGGATTTGCCTTCTAATTCATCAATTCGTAATACTTCATCATTTATTTTAATTCTTGAGTAGCCTTGTTGTGCTAATGCTTGAATTTTGTTTTGCATTGTGCGGCCTTCTTCCAGAAGAATAGGGGCAAGGAGCAGTAGCTTTTCACCTTCAGAAAACTTTTTTATGAAATTTATAACATCTGTAGTTGTATCTTTTTTAACTTCTTTGCCGGAAATTGGCGAAATGGTTTTTCCGATTCGTGTGTAAAGCAATTTCAAATAGTCATAAATCTCAGTGGAAGTTCCAACTGTAGAACGCGGATTTGTGGAATTTACTTTTTGTTCAATTGCAATTGCCGGAGCGATTCCTTTTATAGAATCTACTTTTGGCTTATCCAACCTTCCCAAAAACTGGCGCGCATAGCTGGAAAGGCTCTCCACGTAGCGGCGCTGGCCTTCTGCATAAAGCGTATCGAACGCCAAACTGGATTTTCCGCTTCCGGAGAGACCTGTTATTACAACCAATTTATTCCGAGGAATAGCAACAGAAATATTTTTAAGGTTATGAAGTTTAGCACCCTGAATCAGGATGTTTTTTTTGGTGTCTATAGTTTCCGTACTCAATTTATTTTTTCCTTTTTTATAGCTTTTAGCAAAGATACTATATCGATTTCAGCAATGCACATTTGAGGTTATTATTATTTTTTAATGAAAAATTTAACCTTTTTTTTGCATTTGTGATTTCTTTGTTGTTATATTTACGGCTCTTAACGTCATATATAAAAATTATTGCCTATAGCTGATCATTACTTTTAACAAATAAACATTGTAACTAAGCAACCAAATCACCATAGTTGTTTATTTTTTAAAGAAGTATTGATATGAAGCAAAGCACAAACTCTGATGCGTTCTTAGTGAGCGCTTATATGAACGGTAATGAATCTGCACTTAGCGAGTTGATAACTCGACACAAGCAAAGAATCTACAGTTTTATTTATTCGAAAGTCTTTGATAGGGATGTCGCTGAAGATATTTTCCAAGACACTTTTATTAAGGTAATTAAAACCTTAAAGAGAGGAGCTTATAATGAAGAGGGAAAATTTCTTCCCTGGGTAATGCGAATTGCCCATAACTTGGTGATAGACCATTTCAGAAAAAACAACCGCATGCCCAAGTTTGAAAACAATAATGACTTTAATATTTTTTCGGTTTTAAGCGACAATGCATTGAATGTGGAAAAACAGATAATTAAGGGGCAGGTTGAAAGTGATGTTCGCAGATTAATCCAGGAACTTCCGGATGATCAAAAGGAAGTATTGATTATGCGAATTTATAAAGATATGAGCTTTAAGGAAATTAGTGAGCAAACAGGCGTCAGTATTAATACTGCACTGGGACGGATGCGTTATGCCCTCATCAATTTGCGCAAAGTAATTGATAAACATAATATTATATTGACCAATTGATACAATAAAGTGATTTTTGCTACGTTATTTGGAAATAAAACCTCAAAATAACATTCTATGCAAAAATTTTACTCCGAAACATCACGTGTGGACGACGTGAATAAAAAACTCGTTCCAAAAGAAGAAACAATTAAATTTCTTCTGGATTATTCGATGGCTTTAAGTGTTATAGATTACCATAAAATGAAGTTTGAAGCACTTCTAAACTAAACTTTGGAGAAACCCCGGAATTAGCTTTTCGGGGTTTTTTTTGATTATCTCTTATTTTTCCAATACTCTTTTATTACCGCCTTTCTGCCAATGGTCTTGGTAATGATGTCGTTTTCCAAATCCCAGCCTCGGGCAGGAGAGTATTGTCTTCCATACCAAATAATTTGAAGATGCAGTTTATTCCATAAATCTTTTGGAAATAAACGTTTTGCATCTTTTTCTGTCTGTACTACATTTTTTCCATTAGTAAAACCCCAACGGTACATCAATCGGTGTATGTGAGTGTCCACTGGAAAGGCAGGTACGTTGAAGGCTTGGCTCATAACGACACTTGCTGTTTTATGGCCTACAGCGGGTAAAGACTCTAAAGCTTCAAAGTCTGCGGGTACTTGCCCGTTATATTTATCTATTAATATTTCTGATAGTCCGTGGATACCTTTTGATTTCATTGGCGAGAGCCCCACTGGTTTTATGATTTCCCTAATTTCCTCTATGGTAAGTTTCACCATATCATAAGGATTATCAGCTACTTCAAACAAAAGTGGCGTAATTTGATTGACCCGAACATCTGTGCTTTGCGCGGAAAGCAATACGGCAATCAATAAAGTATACGGATCTTTATGGTCCAAGGGAATTGGAACTTGTGGATAAATTTTATTTAACGTATCAATAACAAATGTTACCTTTTCCTGCTTGGTCATTTTAAGTATTTTTATGCAAAAATAAATATAATGAAAACATTAGAGGTAGGAGATAAGGCCCCAGATTTTACAGTAAACGATCAAGATGGAAATAGTATTTCCTCAAAAAACTTTAAGGGAAAGAAATGGATTGTGTTTTTCTATCCCAAAGCCAATACTCCTGGGTGTACAGCAGAAGCTTGTAATCTTAGAGACAATTATAAAGAATTACAAAAAGAAGGCTATGAATTATTGGGCGTAAGCGCAGATAGTGAAAAACGACAAAAAAACTTTAAAGAAAAATATGATTTTCCCTTTCCGTTATTAGCAGACGAAAATAAAGATGTAATCAATAGTTTTGGGGTATGGGGACCAAAAAAATTTATGGGTAGGGAATTTGACGGTATTCACAGAAAAACTTTTATAATGGATGAAAACGGAATCATAACCCGTGTCATTGACAAGGTTAAGACCAAAGATCACGCTGCGCAGATACTGAATTAATTATCTACCTTTTCAGCAGTAGGCTTATAATTGAAAAGTTGCTTATCCTTTATAATTTCTGAAACCCCAGGTGGCAACATTTGTTCCCATCCTTCTTCACCAGTTTCTATCATTGCCAACACTTCACGAGAAAATATCTCCATGTTGTCAGGGTTATAATCTGTGATATCTACAACCTTGCCATTGTATTTAAAGAATTTGTACAATTCTTTCATTCGTGGATGCACTTTCAGGTTTTCACTATTAGTATATTCTCCTGTTTCTGCATCTTTCATAGGGTACAGGTAAACCTTTAAATCTTTAAAAAAGAGTTTTCCAAAGGCTTCCAAAATACCGCCACTTAAGTGTCGATAATATTTTTCATCAAATATGTCTACAAGATTATTAACGCCCATGGCAAGGCCCATACGCATCTTTGTATATCTGGAGAAATATTCGACTAGTTTATAATATTCCTGAAAATTTGAAATCATAACCGTATGCCCCAAAGAACATAGCAATCTTGCTCGGTCCATAAAATCTTCTTCGTCAATTTCACCTTCGGCACGTAAATTTGAAAGTGTAATTTCAAATATCACCTCAGTTCTATCTTTTTCTACCCTATTTTCCTTCAAAAACATTTCATAAGAACGTTCAAACATATCTATATTGACCTTAGTAACGGGCCTAAAACTACCGCGAAGGGCCAATATATTTTTTTTATAAAGTATTCTTGCAGGAAGTATATTGTGGCCTTCTGGGTTAAACATAACCGCATCGGTCATGCCATTTTTAATTAACTGAAGACTCATCAATCTGTTGTCAACGTCTTTAAAGCGAGGCCCAGAAAAGTTTATGGTATCAATTTCAATTTTATCCTTATCGATATGATCGTACAGATAACGAAGCAATTTATTAGGTTGATCATATTTATAATAAGCACCGTAAATTAAATTTACACCTAAAGTTCCAAGTGTAATCTGCTGTAATTGGGCATCATTTTCGTGAAAACGAATATGAAGGGTTATTTCATTGTAGGGCTCTTTTGGGTCTATTTGATACCGAATACCTACCCAACCGTGACCCTTATATTTTTTAGCAAAATCAATCGTGGCAACAGTATTTGCATACGAAAAGAAAAGTCTGTTTGGGTGTTTTTCACGATTTATGCGCTCTTCAATCAAGTTAAACTCATGCGAGAGCATCTTTTGAAGTCTTGATTCTGTTACATACCGGCCATCTTCTTCTATTCCATAGATTGCGTCGCTAAAGTCTTTATCATAGGCAGACATCGTTTTTGCAATGGTTCCAGAAGCACCGCCGGCCCTAAAAAAATTCCGAACGGTTTCTTGCCCGGCTCCAATTTCAGCAAAAGTGCCGTAAATGTTTTCGTTCAGATTAATTCGTAAAGCCTTACTTTTTATGGAGGGAATATTTTCAAATTCCTTGTCTCCTATTATGGTTTCTGGCATAGCAACGTTCTATTTTTTAATATAACAAAGGTAGCAAATACAATAGGTAAACAAAAAAAATACCAGTATTTTTGCGCAGATGAAATCAACATTCCGCGTTACATTTCTCGGCACTGGAACTTCTCAAGGCATACCCGTAATAGGCAGCAATCATCCTGTTTGTAAAAGCAGTGACCCAAAGGATAAACGTTTGCGCGTTTCGGTTTTATTGCAATGGGATGATTTTACTTACGTTATTGATTGCGGTCCAGACTTTAGACAGCAAATGTTGCGCCAAAATGTTTCAAAACTGGACGGCATTCTTTTAACGCACGAGCACAGTGACCACACCGCAGGTTTGGACGATATACGTCCATTTAACTTTATGCAGGGCAACATGCCTTTCTATGCCCATAAGCGAGTTTTTAAATCATTGCACGAACGCTTTGCTTATATTTTTGAAACTGAAAATAAATATCCCGGAGCGCCTAGTGTTGAAGAAATTGTGATTGATAAAGACAGACCTTTCACAATAGGGGGAAAGGAAGTTGTTTCAATTGAAGCGTTCCACGACACCTTGCCGGTTTTAGGTTTTAGGGTGGGAGACTTTACATATTTAACGGACGTTAAAACCATTGCTGAAGAAGAAATTGAAAAAATAAGAGGAACAAAGGTCTTGGTTGTAAATGCTTTGCGCGAAGAACCTCATTATTCCCATTTCAACCTTTCGGAAGCCCTTGACTTTGCAGGAAAAGTAAAACCAGAGAAAACATATTTTACCCATATTAGCCATTTAATGGGCTTTCATGATGAAGTGGAAAAGAAACTTCCAAAAAATGTCCGTTTGGCCTATGATACACTCACTATAACTATTTGATTATGAGAAACAAAATTTTTATGTACCTGTTCCTTTTTGCAGTGCTTTTCATAATTTATCAATATATGAATGAGAAAAGCATTTTTGAATCTCAGGAATCCCAGATTGAAAATCTGCAAGCTAAGGTTCAAAAGTATAATGATTCAATCGAAAAGTTGAATGGGGAAATAATGAACCTGAACTATTTCACTTTAATGGGAAATGATAATGCGATGACCTATTTTGAAAACTTGGGTTATGAGGCTTCTGCAGTAGAATCAATGGTTTCTGATCAAATTTATGATTTCAATCTTAAAAAGGGAAACAATCCCTTAGTTCCATTTGAGGGAATGGCAGGCGATATGAAAATCAACAAGTTAAAATTTCTCAATCACAAATGGATACTTGCTGATTTTACAGACAATACTTATTGGGGTGAAATGATTTTGGAATATTATTTTAATGATAAAAAAGAACTGGAATTGACACCACTCGCTTCCTTTTTATATCAAAACTAGGTAATTACCTGAAGATCAAAGGTTAAATTTTATCCAACCAATTTTTAAGTTCATAAAAATTCTGGGGAGCAACCCCGTGACCCACGGGAAATTCCGAATACTTGCAGTCTATATTTAATTTTTTGAGAAAAGGCTCAGTTTTTCGGGCCCATTGCACGGGAATCACTTGGTCCACGCTGCCGTGGGAAGTATAAACCTTTAGATTGCTGAAATCGTTTTTGGCATACCCCTCCTTTAAAATTTCCTCATTAATATAACCACTCAAGCCGATTACGTTTTTTATCTTTTCGGGATAGCTCAATGCAACTGCAAAACTTAAAATGGTCCCTTGACTAAAACCGAGAAGTGTAATATTATTTTTGTCAACTTTGTATTTTTCAACTACTTCATCTATACATTTTGAAACCAATTCGCGAGAGGCAACGGCTTGTTCATCGTCGCTGAATTTTCCCTGTGAATTGTCAAAATAAATATTATACCAAGCATTTCCGTACGGTTCCAACCGTATTGGGGCCTTTAGAGAAATGATTGCATATTTTTCCGGAAGTTCGTTGGCAAAGGAGAACAAATCATTTTCATCACTCCCAAAGCCGTGCAGCATTATAATTGCCGGTGGATTTTCCGCAGAATTTTTTGCGGGTCTATAATTGTGTTCTAAAAGTAAGGTCTGTTTTTCCATAGACTACAAAAATAAACAAGACCTTTTAAACTGAAGTTCTTTCAGTAGAAAAGGTCTCGTTAAAAATTGTTTAAAATTAAATTCCTTTAAACCATTCTTGAAATTGTTCGCCAAGAACAGGAACCGGTTTCATTTCGCCCTGAACGGCACTTATCAAACCAAGGAGCCAAAATACCAAAATTGCGAGCTGTACAATCCAAGTAAGTATTGAAACTCCAATAAAACTTATAACGATACTCAATACTACTCCCACGCACATAATGCCCAGAGATTGCCGCACATGGAATGAACCCAGTGCGGTTTTATTTCCATTGTTCATTATTAAAGCGATGATCCAGCCAATTAATGTAATGTAAGCAATGATGGCTACGGTTTTGCCATTGTCTGCTGTTGTTTCCATTTTTTTTGATTTTAGGTTAGTGAAATTTATAAGATAAAGATAACCAATACATTAATTTAAAAATGTAAACCATTCCTGAAATTTTTCACTTAAAAATGGAATGCCTTTCCTTTTGTTGAAAAAAGCCATCGCCCAGGAAAAGAGCCACAGCAAAAGACAGATTAACCAAATAATATCACCAATCGTTACATCTACCTGTGCTTGTATAACAAGTGAAACGATGAACATTATTGTTAATCCAAACATATTTTTTATATGCCAAGTGGCAAAGGGGTGGTTTTCTTCCCTGTTGAAAAAATAGGCAATAATAAAGCCCACAAAAGGAGCGTAGGCAATGAGAGCGGTAGATTTTCCTGCGGGTGAAGTCTTCATTATTTATTCAGCACCAATTTGTTGTTTGCCAAAATTCCGTAAGGCTTTCCATTTAATTTTGTTCCGAGGAATGCAGCATTTTTTGAAGTTGATAGAATATCTTTTTCAGAAAACTCCCAACTTTGGTCAGGATTGAACAATGTAAGGTTAGCAAAATGTCCTTCCTCAATTTTTTCCGAAGGAATATTGAAAGCTTGTTTTAAACCCGTAAGTGCTTTAACAGATTCCTCAATCCCCAAAACACTATTTAGCGCTCCAAAACAGCTTTCAAGACCAGTACTTCCGAAATACGCATGGTCAAATTCGGTTTTTTTATGCTCCACATCAATTGGGTTGTGGTCGCTTGTAATGCCATCAATTGTTCCGTCTTTTAGTCCTTTTAATAATGCTTTTGTATCTTCTTTGGTGCGTAAGGGCGGAAGTAATTTATAGTTTGTGTCAAATTCTTCCAAAACATCATCTGTTAAAATAAGATTGAAAATAGCAACACTACACGTTACGTTCAATCCTTTTTTCTTGGCATCCTTAACCAGTTCAACAGATTTTTTGGTTGAAATGGTAGGAATATGAAGCTTACCACCCGTATATTCTAAAATATACAAATCGCGAATAATTTGGAGCTCTTCCGAAAGTGCCGGAATTCCTTTCAACCCCAATCGGGTACTGTTTATTTCTTCGTTCACCATTCCGTTTCGAGCCACAGATTTTTCAAATGGAAACGATTGTACTAATCCATCAAAATTTTGTGTGTATTGCAGCGCTATTTTTAGCAAGTTTGCATTCGCAATGGGGTTTTTATAATCGTAAAAGGAAACCGCACCTTCGTTTTGCATATCATACAATTCTGCAAGATCTGTTCCTTTACTGCCTACGGTTAGTGCGCCAATAGGGTAGAGGCTCACGGCATTTCCTTCGGCTTTACTTTTCAGAAATTTTATATGCCCTTTGCTGTCCGTAACCGGAAAGCTGTTGGCATTTACGGCAACACTTGTAAATCCGCTGTAAGCTGCTGTTTTTAATCCATTTTCAATAGTTTCACGTTCTTCAAAACCAGGTTCGCCAAAAGAAACGCTGCTATCAAACCAGCCTTGGGAAATGTAAAGGTTTTTTAGGGAAACTTCTTTTGTTTTTTCAACTGAAGGAATTGTAGAAGCAATTTTTGAAATTTTACCATTTTCTATTAAAACATCCCGTTTTTTTAAATGATGCCTGCTTGAAACATCTATTATGGTCGCGGATTTCAGTAATATCTTCATCTGTAGAATTTTAAGATAAGCATTTCAAAAAGTAAAAAGAGCAGTGCAAAAATAGCAAACCATTTCCAAAAACTATTAATAGCGTTCGCATCTTCAATAGAATCAAAAAGAGCTTCCACCGAACTATAAACTTTCGCACCTTCCCAATATTCGGGACTCAAGTATTGTAATTCACTCTCGCTTCGTGAATAATTGAAACTTATGTTTTCCAAGAACTCGTTTTTCTTCATTATTTGATAATTCCCAGCTTTCGCGGGCTCATCAGTGGTTGTCATCAAAACATAATTGGCTTTTGTTTGCTGAATTGGAATAAACTGTTCGGTACTGTCTTTAACGGTGATTATTTCATCCTGACCCAACTTTACGGGAACAGCGATTTCATTTTGCTGACCAATAGTGTAATACAAGTGTGGCAGTGGCAAGCTCTGCAAAGCCATATTATAAATGGTGGGCACTACCAATGGCGAATTCTGAAAATTGGAATTTTCCTTATTAATTGGGGCTGCAAATAGATAGGTTTTGTTTTTTTGAAGTAAAAACGGCTGATTGTCCTCAAAACCGATTGCTGCAGATGCATTAGTTGAAACTCTATAAAACGAATTGACCTTCGGATATTGAAAATTTTCGACCTCTTTTTCAAAAACATCTTTAAAGAGCGGATGCGAAAAAACAATTTTAGTAATCATTTTTTCTTGACTTTTTTCCTCTGTAAGTGTTCCCAATGCCATCGTTAACAAAAAGTTATTATAGCCACTTAAATCTGCTAGTGAAGCTGGTATAATTAAAATACTTCCGCCATTGTCACTAAAAGCTTTTAAAGCGGTTGCCAATGAAGCCGGAATTTCCTTCAACTCGTTTAGCACAATGAAATTCTGGTCGGGAATTTCATTATAATTCAATGTTTTGAAAGTTTGCTGATTAAACTGGAATTCCTCTTTATCAAACAGGCGTTGCAGAAAGTTTCCGTCTGCTTCATTAATAGCCAAAACCTTTATTTTTCCTGGATTGTTGATGGAGAAATACAACGAATTGTCAAAGGGAAGATTGGGCTCATTAATTTGTAGTTCTCCAATAAACTCTTCGGAATTTTCGATGTCAAAAGTTACGGTTCCGTTAGAATTTTCTGAGAAATCCAACGCTGTTTTGGCAATTAATCTATTCTTGTTGAAAAGAGAAATAGGAACCTCCGAAATTTCAGAAGTAGTGTTGGAGACTTTTACTTTTAATTGCGTTACGGAGGCATTCTTTGAAACGATGTATGCGCTATCAATGGAAATATTGGATGCTTTTACAGGCTTAAGAGGTACAGCATCCAAAATTAAATCTTCAGGTATCTCTGGAAAAATTTCTTGTTGCTGAAAATCTGAAAGATAAATCAATCGTTTCAAAACATCTTTTTCATTTGAATAAAGTTGGTTGGCCTTTAATAAAACCTGTGCAGGGGTCAATTGGCTTTGTGAATATTCTATGGAAAGCACCTCGTTTTTAAAATCCTGTGGGGTAACATTTCTTCGTTCAGAATTATTGGTGAACCAACTCAGTTTTTCGCCGCCGCCAGTTTTATCAAACAAATCCTGCAAGGCTCGCTCCAGCATTGGACCTTTTGCACCTTTGGCCTGCATGCTGAAGGAATTGTCAATATAAATTACGGTTTCCTTTTTTGTATTTAGAGCATTTTTGGCAGCTGTGAATGGTTGTGCAAAAGCAATAATAATAGACGCTAAGGCTAGCAAACGCATCAGTAGTGTGAGCCACTTTTTAAGTTGTGAGCTTTTTCGGGTCTGGATGGTCACTTTTTTAAGAAAAGCGACATTCGTAAAATCAACTTTTTGAAAACGCCGAAGTTGAAAAAGATGAATAAATATTGGGATGAGCAGCAGGAAAAGGGCGTAAAGAATTTCTGGATGTTTAAACTGCATTCCTATAAATATTGGCCAAAGATAAAAAATGGAACGCAATTAAAGCTATTTCTACAAGCTAAAGGTAAAATCAATCTAACTTTTTCACACAAAACTTAAAAGTAGTGCCTTCTCCCAAAGTGGAAGAAACTTCTATTTCACCATCAAGTCTATTAACTAGCTTTTTTACTGTGGAAAGTCCGATGCCATTTCCTTTTTTTCCATTTCGGTCTAAATTTCCAGTGGTGACAAAAAGATCAAAAATATGATCTATTCGGTCTTTTGGTATTCCCATTCCGTTGTCGGTAATTGTAAAAAAGTAAAAGCCATCCTTTTCTTCACAACCAATATCAATTTTTATTTTCTTTTTGTCGTTGTATTTTAGGCTATTGCCAATAAGGTTTAAAAGTATTTGCTCAAGGGCAACTTTATTGGCCTGCATTTCTATATTTTCTTCGGGGAGATTTATCTCACAATCCACGTTGATGTTCAGCAGTTCTATTATTTCCTCTAAAAGGTCTTGGCTGTCAAAAGGTTCACTTCGTAAAGATGCTGTTTTATCGGTTTCGTAATGCTCCAATAGGCCAGTAACATACTCGCTTAACGTAAAGGATGACTGCTTGATATAATCTAAATATTCTTTGCCCTGCTCATCCAAATGCTGACCATATTTTGTGCGGAGCATATCAGAAGTAATAATCATATTTGCTAGTGGCATTTTCATATCGTGGGAAACCACGCCAGCAAAATTTTTAAGTTCCTCATTGCGTTCCCTAAGTTCTTTTTGGACAGAAAGCAATGCTCTGTTACGTTTTCGGGCCTCAAACAAATTCACAACTTGGTAGGCCATTGCTGTGAGTGCCTTTTTTTGGGATTTTGTCAATACACGGGGCTTGGTGTCAAAAACACAAAGGGTTCCTAAGGGATAGCCATCACTGTTTACCAATCGAACACCGGCATAGAAAATGGCATTCATATCGGTAACTAATGGGTTGTCCTTAAAACGATCATCTTTTCTTGCATCCTCAATTATAAAAATGTTTGATTCTTCCAATATTGCGTGTCCGCAAAAAGAAATATCTCTTGGTGATTCATTAAAAGGAATACCGTAATGTGACTTAAGAAAATTGCGGTCTGCATCAAGTAAAGTCACCAAAGAGATTGGCACATCACAAATATTTGCTGTCAACGCGGTAATATTATCAAAATCCTTTTCAGGCAATGTGTCCAATAAATGATATGATCGGACTGCCGCCAAACGCTGGGCTTCATCTATTGGAAATTTGGGTGCAATCAAAATGGGTTTAGGTGTTTAAAATTAAAACCTACAAATAGCTTTATTTGTGGGTGCAAACGTAAAAGTACAACATTTTATAAAGAATTTTAATACATCAAAAATTTATGTGAAATGGGTTAAACTTAAAATCAAAACCGTTCAAAAACACCTAATCCGAAAAGAGCAAAATCATACTTTACAGGGTCGTTTGGATCTAACTTCCGAAGCGACTTATCCAACTCCATCAATGCTTTGGAATCATTTTGTTTGCGTTTTAACAGTTTAAGCTTTCGCGCAACGTTTCCACTGTGAACATCAAGCGGACAAGATAATTTGGAAGGGGAAATGCTTTTCCAAATTCCAAAATCCACGCCTGCTGCGTCATTACGAACCATCCACCGAAGAAACATATTTATTCTTTTTGCTGCCGAGTTTTTCAATGGGTCACTAATATGTTTTTGTGTACGAGGCGGGTGGGGGAGTTCAAAAAAAGTCTTTTTGAATTGATGTATTGCCGGTTGCATCGAGTTTTTTTCGGCATGTTTTGAAAACAAGCTTTCCAGCCCTTCGTGGTTTTTATAAATGTTTTGGAGTGATTTCAGAAAATAGCCAAGATCTTCATTATTGAAAGTTCTATGCACAAAATTTGAAAGAGACCCTACATGTTCTTCTGAAAAATTCATCACAAAATCATAAGGCGAATTGCCCATCAATTCCACTAAACGGTTGCCATTTGTTATGATGCTTTTTCTATTTCCCCAAGCGATAGTAGCCACCAAAAAGCCTGCAATTTCAATATCTTCCTTTAAAGTGAAAAGATGTGGAATTTGAATAGGATCAGTTTCAATAAAGTTGGTGTTATTGTAAATATTGACCTTTTCATCAAGGAATAACTTCAGTTCAGTTTTATTCATCTAATGGCCAACAATTTTTCCGTCCTGCATTACCAATTTTCTATCAGCCATATTTGCCAGTTCTTCATTGTGTGTAACGATAACAAAGGTTTGACCAAACTCATCCCGCAGTTTGAAAAATAAATTGTGCAGGTTTTCGGCACTTTCGGTATCGAGGTTTCCACTAGGTTCATCAGCTAGAATAATTGCTGGATTATTAATCAATGCCCTCGCTACAGCAACCCGTTGTTGTTCTCCGCCTGAAAGCTCATTTGGCTTATGTTCTTCGCGATGTGAAAGTCCAAGAAACGCTAAAAGTTCTTTTGCTCTTATGACAGCTTCGGTCTTGGGAGTATTTTTTATGAATGCAGGTATACAAACATTTTCGAGAGCTGTAAACTCTGGTAAAAGTTGGTGAAACTGAAAAATAAATCCCAAGTTTTCATTTCGGAACTGCGCTAATTTCTTCCCCGAAAGGGAACCAATATTTATACCATTTATGGCTAATTTACTTTTTGATTTATCAAAAACGTCTAGCGTTCCCAATATCTGCAGCAATGTGGTTTTTCCTGCACCCGACGCACCAACTATTGAAACAATTTCACTCTTTTTTATGTAGAGGTCAACGCCTTTTAAAACGTGGAGGTTGTCGTAATATTTGTGAATATTATGGGCTTCAATCATAGCAAAATTTTAAACCGTGAAAGTACTATTTATAGCGCTATAATACAATCCAATGGATTATATTGTTTTTATTCAGACTTATGTGTTTATTTTTGGTTTTCAATTTTCAAACTTACAAAATGTCATCATACAAATATTTTGAGGAATACGAACATTCTGTCACAGACAGTTTAATTAACGATTATAGCAATATTCTAAGCACCATAGGTGAAGATGTTTCCCGAGAAGGAATTTTAAAAACTCCGGAACGTGCAGCAAAAGCTATGCAATTTTTAACATCGGGAAACTGTCAAGATCCTGCTGAAATATTAAAAAGTGCCATGTTTGCGGAAGCTTATCACGATATGGTTATTATTAAGGACATTGAGCTTTATTCACTTTGTGAGCACCATATACTTCCCTTCTTTGGGAAAGCACATATTGCTTATATTCCTGATGGACATATTGTGGGTCTTAGTAAAATCCCACGGGTGGTAGATGTTTTTGCGCGTAGATTGCAAGTTCAGGAACGCTTAACTCATGATATTTTGGAATGTATAAATGATACTTTAAAACCAAAAGGAGTTGCAGTTGTTATTGAAGCATCACATATGTGTATGATGATGCGCGGTGTGCAGAAACAGAATAGCGTTACAACAACTTCAGGTTTTCGTGGCCAATTTGAGGCTATAGAAACCAGAAATGAATTTTTAAAATTAATCAGTAGTGATTTGGGATAATTTTTTTGGAATGTTTTTTGCTCTTTGTAATAAAATTAAACACAACAAAAATGAAAAACGAAAAATATAAATTACTTCGAAAAAGTATCTTTTGTGATATAATAGGTATGGCTACAATGGCCATTCCCGTAATTGGCCCCTTTTTAGATTTACTTTGGGCGCCCATTGCAGCAAAAAACATGAGTGAAATGTATAAAGGAACTGAAGGTAAAATCGCTTCTGTTCTTGTATTTGTTGAGGAAGTTTTACCCTTTACAGATGTTGTTCCAACCTTTACACTTATGTGGTTATACACATTTGTATGGAAAAAGCAGCCCACCCCACAGACTATTGAAATTCGCGTAAACGAATAAAAAAAGCCCCAATTGGGGCTTTTTCTTTAAATTTTCAATTTTAGGTTTACATTAATACTTCTTCCCATGTTAAAAATACCATCGGGTTTTAATCTTGAGAGATGGGCTATATATTTTTTATCGGTAAGATTTGTTCCATTCAAGCCGATTTTAAATAAAACCTTTTGAAATTGAAAACTGCTTTCAATCCCTGCGCTTAGTAATGAATAACCTCCCGTTCTTGTTTCAAAATTGCTTACATTTTTTTGATCAAAGGTATTTTCGAGTGTTATAAAAGCTGTACTTGATTTTCTGGTTTTCCCGTCATTTAATTCTACACGGAATGTATTCCGCAGTGAATTTGCCGGTATCAATGGCAAGTAATCATCATTGCTCAATTTACCCGTAACCGTTTCGAAACTACTTTCTAAATGAAGCCAATCCAACGGGTGGGGGTGAAGGTGAAAGCCCAATTCGCCTCCATAAAGTGATGCGTTGTCCTGCAAGTAATCAAATACCTGTGCATTGTCAATGGTTTCATTGGTAGGTGACAGAAAAATGTAGTCATTAACGGCGTTGTAAAAACCATTTGCAAAAAACTCAATATGTTCGTTTCTGTACTCTAAAGCAACATCAGCTTGAAAATTCTGCTCGTTGGTTAAATTTGTATTCCCGCGTTCGTATCGGTTTGTACCTTCGTGAACGCCATTAGAAGTTAGCTCTGCCAAGTTTGGTGCTCTAAATCCACTGGCAAGATTGATTCGTGTTGAAAAATTTTCAACAATATCGAGTTTGGCCCCTAAGGCAGCCGTAAAGCTATTAAAGGTTGTATTTAGTGCTGGAATAAAATCCATGTCAGTTGGATTTCTAGCGGCTTCACTTTCAATTTTTCGGGAGTCAAAACGGATTCCAGCTTGAAAATCAATTTTTTCCAAATGATAGTGTGAAGTTGCTAATATTCCGATATCAGTAGTAAAGGCATCGGGAATCAAAATTTCTTCACCTTCGTTTTTATTGTTTTGAAACATTCCCTGCAGACCAACTATGGTTTCAAAATTACCCAGTTGAGGTAGGTGATATTTCAAATCATAATTAAAAGTATTTAATTTAAGACGAAGGGCTGCTACATCTGGTTCTTCTTCAAACTCACGCCTGTCATTGAACAAATAGCCAGCTTTTATATCTAAACTGGAATTATTTAAAAACAATGTATTATCAAAACTTAAAATATGGTTGTCAATTTCCTGAAAAGGAAGTTCTAAATCCTTTGAACGCGCTTGTTCACCAATTTCCTCAGGAATTCCAATATTTGATCGATTGTAATTATAGCGAAGTGTTGACTTAAATTTTGTGCCAGAATATTGTATTCCAGTTTTAAAATCTTTTTCATTAAACCTAGTGTTGGTTACACGATAATCTGCTACCGTATCATAATCACTGAAGCTTGCATAGGCGCCCCGTGCCAAAAACTTCAGCTTTTTACCTGAGGTTTTAATTCCAAGATTTGTAGCGGTCCCCAATGTATTTGAATAATAAGTGCTGCTTAGATCACCGTGAGTTTCACCAGAGAGCGCAAATTTTTCAGGATTCAAATACAGTACTCCGCCTAATGCATCGCTTCCGTAAAGCAATGATGCAGGGCCTTTAATGACCTCTACACTTTCTACTCCCGCTTCATTAATACCGAGTCCGTGTTCATCGCCAAATTGCTGATTTTCTAAACGTACACCTTGCGTATACGTTAAAACTCTATTTGAGCTTAGTCCGCGAATAACTGGTTTTCCAATACCTGTACCTGTGCTAATAATCTCAACCCCTGCAATGTTTTTAATGCCATCGGCTAAGGTTACAGCCCCAGAGGCGTTTAAATCTGCGGTGGAAACTCGTTCTACCTTCATAACATTATCACTCTGTAATTTATGGAAAGGAGTAGAAACTATAACCTCTTCCATTTCAACGGCACTTTCCTGCATTTCAAGATTTTCCGTAACGCTTTTTCCGTTTGAAAAATTAATTTTTTTTGAAATGCTTGCAAACCCTAGTGAAGAAAAAACTATATTATAACTTCCGTCGGGAATGTTAATTATTGTGTAGTTACCGTTAAAATCTGCAACGGTTCCTTTTTCAAGTTGTGGAATATAAATTGTTGCGGGTATTGGCTCTTTTGTGTTTTTTGAAGTTATGTTTCCCGTCAATGTATTTTGTGAGCTTACCGTGGTATATATAAAGAACACCACAAGTAAGCATAGTATCTTTTTCATGTTTTCTTGATTATTTAATTAAAATAAAATGATAAATCAAGAAAGTAGCGGAGGACCTCTAAGGAAATATTGGGAAAGGTTTAAACTAAAAGCAGATGTAAAGTAAAAACTTTCAGTATTTTGAAAACCTTGAAATACAGTAAAATCAGGAACCTCCAAGGGTGTGAAGGTAAATATTGAAAAGTGAAAATCACAAATAGAACAGTCTAATTGCTTTTCGTGAAGATGGGTGGAAATATCTGTACAGGCTTTGTGCTCATGAGCTTCAAAAGTATGCGCAAACTGAACGGCAGAAGGGAGTAGCAGCACCAACGAAAAAATCGTAGCTACTAAAAACTGCGTTATTTTTGTTTTAAGAATTATCATTTCTTAATTAAAAAACTGAAGCCCATACTTTTGAGCATTTTCTTTGCAAAACTCCAAAAAAAGTGAAACTCTCCAAATACCCAACCAAAAAATACTAAAAGTACTTTATAAATTGGTAGGATAATCAAAATTCGGAATGGCCAGTATATATACCAACCCATTTCCCTTGTAATATTAAAAAAATCTGTTAGTGGAGCGGCCAGTTTCGCAGCTGAACTTCCTGTAATGGCAAATACAAGAAAAATTATAAACAGTTGTCTGTTGGTTTCAATATTCCAACGTTCTTTAAGCTTTTTCAATTTCTTCCGCCTATAAATCTTTGGTTGTACTTATCTTGAAAATAAACAAAATAATTATACAATAAATAATTCACCTCGTATCCATAATCTATAGTTGGGTCATAATTAATTTGTTCACCATATAAATTTCTAGAATATAAGTTTGGCTGTAAAACACGACTGTTGTACTCCGCTACAAACTGACGGTTATTTCCCTCTAATTTTGCTTGACCGTAAAAACCCCGTGGTGGCTGGGAAATTAGCCAAGATTGAAACCCTGGTTCTACGATTATTATTTCATATTCAAGGCTATCATTCGCAATTCTAACTGTATCATTTTTTGTGGTTCCATCAGATGGTGAGCTGCTTATGGAAGTATTTCCTGTTCCGCAGCTAAAAATTACAAGTGAAAGTATCACAATTAGTAGAAAATTTTTCATATCAATGATTTTTACAAAGTTAACAAATGTAAAATGAAGGTAACCTGATTTAACTTTCATTTAAAAAAAATACCGCCATTTTAGGAATGACAGTATTTTTATTAGTTTTACTTTTATATTTTTATTTTCCAAAAAAGCCTCCCAAAAGACCGCCGAGACCACCTTTTTTCTGACTGCCTCCACCTAAAACCATTCCAGCGATATCGTCAATTATACTACCGTCATTATTTCCGTCAAGCAAAGATTCAATCATTGACTGCTGCTTAGGTTGTTTCTTGCCGCCGCCCATAAGACCTCCAAGCAAATCGCCGATTCCAGAATCTGAGTTTACATTTTTCTGTTGCTTTTGTTTCCCCAAATAACCCAATAAAATAGGGGCTGCAACCTGTAAAATTTGCATAACAGAATTGGTGTCCAATCCAGATTTTTGAGAAAGCGCTCTCACTGCATTATCTTGTGAACCTCCTAAGACATGACCTAAAATACCAAGCCCGTCCTGTTTCACTTCTTCATTTACACCACCCCCAAAAAGACCGCCTAAATTATCGAGAATACTACCGTCATGCTTGCTGTTTAAAGCATTCAATAAATTAGCTGCTCCACTTTCGTTACTCGCATTGCGTTTCATGGCGCCTAACAGAATAGGCATAGCCATGGTTACAACAGAAGCGGTTTTGTCTGCTGGTTGATTGGTTTCTTGACTAATACCTCCAATAATTTGTTTTCCGAGGTCACTGTTCAATAAATCTAAAATTCCTGCCATTTTGTTTTACATTAAATTTATTTATCTCCGCAAGTTACTGAAAATGAATAATTATCTATTTATAAAATGAATATAATAATATGACTACGCCTTATGTAAATAAAAACGCTCTATTTTACTAAAATCGAAATAATCTGATTTGCCAGTTCTAACCCAATTCTATCTTGTGCTTCGTTTGTTGCTGCACCAATGTGTGGGGTTAGCGAAATTTTATCATGCATCAATATTTTTATTGATGGGGTAGGTTCGTTTTCGAAAACGTCAAGTGCCGCAAAAGAAACTTTTCCATCTTCAATGGCTTCCAAGAGTGCGTTTTCGTCTAGAATACCACCACGGGCAGCATTTATTATACCTACGCCTTCCTTCATTTTTGAAATCTCTTCCTTGCCTATTAAATAACCCGATTGGGAAGGCACGTGAAGACTTATAAAATCACTATGCTTTATTAATTTATCTATGGGAGCAGTCTTAATTTTTAGAGTTATATTTTGACCATCATAGAAGGTTAATGTTATATCTGCCTCTCCAACCTCTCGGTCGCTGGCGATAACCTTCATTCCACATCCTAGGGCTATTTTTGCTACTTCGCGACCTATTCTGCCAAAACCAACAATCCCTAAGGTTTTTCCGCGAAGTTCACGACCACCTCCATAATTTTTCTTTAATTCTTTAAATCTAGTATCTCCTTCCAAAGGCATATTCCTGTTGGAATCGTGAAGAAAACGAACCCCTCCAAACAAATGGGCAAATACCAATTCGGCCACTGATTCTGACGATGCCGCTGGGGTATTTATTACCTCAATTCCATTTTTGCGGGCATACTCCACATCTATATTGTCCATTCCCACACCTCCGCGACCAATAATCTTTAAGGAAGGGCAATTATCTATTATGTCCTTTCGCACTTTGGTTGCACTGCGTACTAAAAGCACTTCAATTTTATGTTCATTTATATAATTTTGAAGTTGTTCCTGTGCAACGTGCACTGTCAATACCTCAAAACCAGCATCATTCAATGCGTCTATACCACTTTTTGAAATTCCGTCGTTTGCTAATATTTTCATTTAATAAAATTCTGTGTTACTAATATCTTGATTTATGCGCCTTTTTCAATTGCCTGCATTACTTCTACCAAAACCTGCACGCTTTCTAACGGTAATGCATTGTACATAGAAGCACGGTAACCGCCAACGCTGCGATGGCCATTAAGACCATTGATTCCTGCTTGTTTTAAATGATCATCAAAGGTTGCTTTTAATTCGTCATTTTTTAAGTTAAAGGTAGCGTTCATTTTTGAGCGGTCTTCATTATTGACTACAAAGCCTTCAAATAAAGGGTTTCTGTCAATTTCATTGTATAGAAGTTTAGCTTTTTGATTGTTTACTTTTTCAATTGCTGAAATGCCTCCCAGATCTTTTAACCATTCCAAAGTCAACATGGATACGTACACCGAAAATACCGCCGGGGTGTTAAACATACTGTCCTTATCAATATGCACTTTATAATTTAGCATAGAAGGAATGGCGCGTGAAACTTTTCCTAAAATATCTTCTTTTATAACTACAAGTGTTGTTCCTGCTGGCCCCATGTTCTTTTGGGCACCGGCATAGATTAAACTGAATTTTGAAAAATCAAGCTGACGCGAAAAGATATCACTGCTCATGTCGCAAACCATCGGGATTTCGGTTTGGGGAAATGTACGCATCTGCGTCCCAAAAATAGTATTGTTGCTCGTGCAGTGGAAATAATCTGCATCTGAAGGGATGCTATAGTTTTTAGGAATAAAGTTAAAATTATCACTTTTTGAAGTTGCTACTTCAACAATTTCACCTAATAATTTGGCTTCTTTTATGGCTTTGTCGCTCCAAGTTCCTGTGTTTAGATATGCTGCTTTTTTTTCCAAGAGATTATAGGCAACCATCAAAAATTCAAGACTTGCACCTCCATGTAAAAATAAGGCTTGGTAGCCTTTGTTCTGAAGGCCCAAATGTTCAAGGGCCAGGCTTCTTGCTTTATCCATTACCTCCACAAAATCTTTGCTGCGGTGGGAAATTTCAATCAATGAAAGATTTGAATTATTAAAGTTTAAAACTGCCTCGGCAGATTTTTGCAAAACAGATTGTGGTAAAATGCAGGGACCCGCACTGAAATTATGTTTTTTCATCTTATGAAAATTTATAGTACAAAGATGTGAATTATGCTACTAAAAATGTGGTAATTATGAATATTTTATCAAGGAAGTTTCAACAGAAACTCAATGGTATCAACTCCATCTGCATAATCCCATAATTTTGGGGTTTGTGCTTTTCCGAAAGAAACTTTATTTGCAAAACTTTTATTTGAAACGATGCATTGAATATTTTCTGATTGAAGCGCCAATTCTTTTTTAAGTTTTTCCAAAGCACTGTATTTTTCATAGAAAACTACTGAAATAGGTGAGGAGAAGCTATTATCTTCTTTCAGCAACATAAATTCGTTGTCTAACAATGGAAAACTGTCCATTAAATAAACCGCCTTGTTGTAATCGTAATTATTTATGTATTTGTGATTGTGGATAATTTCCTTCCAACTGTACATTGCCTTAAAAAAAGCTTCAAAATCATAATTTTCAGGAATATATATTTTTGAAACGTTGCGACAGCCCAGGCCAAAATATCTAAATATATCATCGGCTAGTGCCGTGAGTTCTTCCTCGGTTTCCTTGCCTGTTAGCACCGCAACGGAATTTCTGTTCTTGCGAATAATGTGAGGGTATCTTCCAAAGTAATATTCAAAGTAACGAGCAGTATTATTACTGCCCGTGGCGATGACAGCATCAAAATCTTTCAATCGACCTTCGGTAAATTCAATATAGCCTTTAAACGCTGGTTCCACGGATATTAAGTATTTTGCAAGGAAGGGAAGAAGGGTTTTGTCGTTTGAAGAGAGTTTTGCCAGCACTTTGTTTCCGGTTATAAGCACTGAAAGGAAATCGTGAAATCCTACCAAGGGAACATTACCCGCCATTATGATAGCCACGATTTTTGGATTGGTCTCTTCAATCTGGTAATTAGAAATCCACTGTTGTAGATTTTCTTCTGAAAGTGCTTCGCTCCAGCTTTCAAGTGCAAACTTTATATTGTCTTGTGTAAACCAGCCATTCTCAGCCTCGGCTTTTTGAAATATTCCTTTCGCTTCGGCGTCGTCTTTTTCGAATGCAATACGTTGTAGATAGGTTCCTAATGCGATAAAAGCGTTAATTCTTTGTTTTAATTGCATACTTATTTTGGAGTTGCGATTGATAGGCATTAAATTTGCGCAAAGTTAGAAAAAGAATATCCCATGGCAATTATAATAACCGATGAATGTATAAACTGTGGCGCTTGCGAGCCTGAGTGCCCTAATACCGCAATCTATGAAGGTGCCGATGATTGGCGCTATGCAGATGGAACCGATTTAGAGGGTAAAGTAGTTTTGCCAAACGGAAAACAAGTAGATGCCAATGAGGCACAAGAGCCCGTGAGCGATGAAATTTATTTTATTGTACCAGATAAATGTACCGAGTGCAAAGGTTTTCATGACGAACCGCAATGTGCGGCAGTATGCCCCGTGGACTGCTGCGTGCCAGATGAGGACCATGTGGAAACGGAGGAGGAGTTGTTAGGCAAGCAAGCTTTTATGCATAAAAAATAATAACAAAATTTATTCTATAAAAAAAACAACCTTTACGGGTTGCTTTTTTGTTGTTGATTATAATTGGGATGAGACTATTTTATTATTGTAAAAAAATTCTCTTGCCCATTTTCTCCATCCCATTTTAACTCACCATTAAACCAAGTCTTAATTACTTGAATTGTATTTTCTGTTTTAAAAAATTCTGCTTGGAGTGTGTCAGTTTCATTTTCGTTCCATTCCACATACGTAATAGGGCGTGTTTCATTATCCGTATCGTTTTGGAAAATACGTATCCTATATTCAGGATCATGATTATAAATTAAAAAATTTCTCGGATAATCCATATTTGGATTAAAAACCTCCTGTTTTTCACCATTTATTAAATAGTACAATTTAATATTCTCAGCTTTATAAGCGTTGGGATTGTTAGGGTCTAAAAGATCTTCCCCGTTACTGTTCTTAAGAGATATTTCAACTTTTCTATTAATTGAATGCTGATTCTGTGGTTCGTCATCATTGTTTTTGCTACAAGAAACAAAAACTGTCAATATTATTAATGTTACAATTGTTTTCATTGTTATTAAGGATTTATGTTAAATACCATTTGTACATCACTATTAAAATTGTTGCCATTGGGATTAAAATTATTGTAATAATACCAACCATTGTAATCACCTTCCCATCCCCAATTCATATGCAAAAGCAAATACCATGCAGTACCTCCTCCTTCAAGGCAAACCTTTCCATTTTTAAAGCCATCTGCAATCCACGCATGCCCACCGCCAGACAATATTACCGGTTTATTGGCTCGTAGATTTATTTTCACAGTAGTAGAATTATAAAAATTCTGCCCTGCAGATGAATAACTAAATGAATTTCTAATTAACGCACTTATATCGTATGTTTGGTTTACTCCGGTATCAGTGCAGTAATAATGAATATTAGTACCAAACGCATTATGTATATCTTTTATGAATTGAGCAGTTGAGTATGTTGCATTGTCAGTGGGCATATTTGACCAGTTATAACCTGTAGGATATTGATAATATCTCATCACTTGTGCAATGGCAATGGGTACACAACCTGCATAAACGTGCCCACATAATGATGAGGGAGTGCAACTTGACAAAGGTAGAGATGAGTTTTATCCACATTCCTGACCCCAAATAGTTGAGAGTAAAGGGTTAACAATCTCTAATTCTGGCACACAACCATTATCAGGCGGTTCTTTTCCGGCAAAACTTGAAAGATTTATATTCTCCCATTTATATTTAACTTCAGCAGTTTGAGGAATATTATTTTCTCTTAAATACTGTATGCTTTTAGTTATGCTAGTTTCCCAATAAATTAAACCTTCTGGTTGGTTTTCTTTGTTTGTATCAAAATAACCATCATCAGAATAGGATAATATAGGTTCATATCTATCATCAGCCGCCATAAGCACAAAACCACCATCTTGGTAATTTATTACATAATAAACTGTTTCATTCTTTTCGTCAGAAACAGGCAATATTTCTGAAATCTTTTTTTCAATACTAGAAGTAGCATTTTTGGATTGATTATCAAAAGTTAAACGATTTGAGATTTCAACAGCTTTTTCTTGGGTAATAAAATTTTCTTTTTTCTGATTAGGCAAGAGGTTTGTTTTGTCCTCTTGTTGACAAGAAAAAAAAGTGAAAGTAAAAAGGACAATAAATGTCCAATGTAACACGTGTTTTGTGTGTTTCATAATACAAAAATTTGAGGTTAGTATATAATTTTTATAATGTAATGTAGACACCCAAACAATTACTTATACCCTACAAATTAAAAAAAAAAATGAATTGTAGGAAATTTATATGTTAAATTTTAGTATGAATATATCTTTTATTATTAAAAATTCGAAATAAAAATCGCCCTTCAAATTTAAATTTGAAGGGCGATTTCAATTGTGGGGATAGTTAATAATGAATGTCTACATTTTATCTTTTTTCATATCATTTTTTACATTCAATTTATAAACTTCCGAGACGATTGCGTCTGTTTTTGCATC
>TARA_R110002012_G_scaffold7802_8_pt1 | contig 45472 bp, 28 predicted proteins | sample TARA_R110002012 | Tara Oceans TARA_R110002012 (sample SAMEA4396515) | marine metagenome | biome: Westerlies Biome; feature: [DCM] deep chlorophyll maximum layer (ENVO:01000326); material: water (ENVO:00002006), including particulate matter (ENVO:01000060) such as... | depth 40 m
GAGAGGAGAATACACAACAGTATCTTCTGTTATGTATGAAGACCCAGGTAAGTTATCTAATGATGAGTCACAAACTAAAGATTGGACTTCTAATGAAAAAACTTGGAAAGACGTATACTCTCAAAAACCGGTTGAGTATTTAGAAGCTATATCTAAAGGTTTGGACCCAGTATGGGATAGTGAATTAAAAAAATACACTTACGATGACCCAAACGCTAAAACAAATAGTACTGTTGATATGAGTTCATCTAACAATACTGTAGACCCACAAGCAAACGAGAAAGTAGACGAAGATTTACCATTTTAAATTTTTAACAAATGGCATTAAAGAAAAGAAGTTTTTCAGACATAAAGAGTAAATTCTCTAAAAAGGCTAAATTTAAATCAGACAAATTTTTTGACCTAGGACCGGCATTCCTTGACGCAACAGGAATACCAGGTCCAGCTATGGGTCATTTACAGATGTTTTTAGGACATTCAGATACTGGTAAAACAACAGCACTAATTAAAACAGCTGTAGACGCTCAGAAAAAGGGTGTATTACCAGTAATAATAATAACTGAACAAAAATGGGGGTTTAATTACGCTAAGTTGTTAGGTTTTGATTGTGAAGAAGTAGTAGACGAAAGTACAGGTGAAATAGATTGGGAAGGATTTTTCTTATTTAATAACGACTTTGAGTATATAGAACAGATTACTGATTATATAAATTCCTTATTAGACGCACAAGAAAAAGGTGAGTTGGATTATGATTTATTGTTTTTATGGGATTCTGTAGGGTCAATACCATGTAAAATGACATTTGACGGAAAAGGTGGTAAGATGCACAACGCTGCCGTATTTGCTGATAAAATAGGAATGGGAATTAACCAAAGAATAGGTAAGTCTAGAAGAGAAGATTCAAAATATACAAATACACTAGTAGTTGTAAACCAACCCTGGGTAGAGTTACCAGACAATCCTTTTGGTCAACCTAAAATTAAGGCAAAAGGTGGGGAGGCTTTATGGTTAAATTCTACACTAGTATTTAGGTTCGGAAATCAAAAAAATGCGGGAACCACCAACATTTCAGCTGTTAAAGAAAAAAGAAAAGTTAAATTCGCAACAAGAACTAAAATAACTATAATGAAAAATCACGTTAATGGTTTAGGTTACGAAGATGGTAAAATATTAATAACACCACACGGTTTTTTAGCCGGTAAAGAAACTTCAGAAGAAAAGAAATCAATAGAAAAATACAAACAAGAATACGCTACCTTTTGGTCAGAACAATTAGGTATTGGTGGTGAATTCAATACAAAAGAAGAAAAAGAAAATGAGTGAAATAAAATTAGGTAGTAAAGTTAAGGTACATTATGTTGGTAAGTTAAAAGATGGTAAACAATTTGACAGTTCTTTAGAAAGAAAAGAACCACTTGAATTTACCATTGGTGATGAGAGAATGTTAATAGATTTTGAAAATACTGTAAGAACAATGAAAGTAGGAGAAAAGAAATCAGTTGACATACCCAAAGATAAAGCTTACGGTGAGATTAAATCAGAAGCTGAAATAAAAGTACCAAGAGCGGATTTTCCAGAAGACTTTAGATATATAATTGACGAAAGAATCCAAGGAAAAACTAAAAATGGTGAAGGTGCTCAAGCAACAATAGTAGAAGTTACCAAAGATGAGGTAACTTTAGATATGAACCATCCATTAGCTGGTCACGACTTAAATTTTGAAATTGAACTTTTAGAAATAGAAAAATAGTGTTTAACCCCATAATTAAAATAAATTGACTCAAACTCTTCTAGTTGACGGAAACTCGTTACTACAGTTAGGATTTCATGGATTAAAAAATTTTCAAGATAGAAATAAAAATCTTGGAGCTGTATTCTATTTTTTAAATACCATAAAAAAATTAATAACAGAACATATATTTAATAAAGTTGTAGTTACTTGGGACGGACCAAAAAATTATCAGAGTAGAAGGGATGTTTATGAGAGTTATAAGATAAAAAGAACAAATAAGAGATTAAATGACGAACAAACAGAATCGTTATATGCACAAAAAGTAAGAATACAACAATATCTAGAAGAAATCTTTATAAGACAATGTGAGTTTGGTGGCTACGAAGCGGACGATTGTATAGCTTTTTATTGTTCAAATAGCCTTGATGAAGAAATAACAATTTTGTCTAACGATAGAGACTTAACACAACTAGTAACAGATGGGGTTAGTTTGAAACTTTTAAACAACCCTGATATCATTAAAAAGGGTGATAAAATTAGATTCGAAAAACATTTTATTCCAGTAGAAAATATAAAGGTCATTAAAATTATATGTGGAGATTCTTCTGATGATATAAGTGGTATAAAGGGAGTTGGAATAAAAACAGTTATAAATACAGTACCTGAAATATTAGAAAAAAATATAAATCTTGAATATTTTTTAAATAAATGTCGAGACAAGTACCTTAATGGTGAAAGTAATTTCAGAGTTAACAACATAATAAAAGGAATCACTAAAGAAGGTGAGTTAGGAAAGGATTTCTTTGAAAGAAATAAATTTTTGGTAGACCTAAGTAATACAATACTACCAAAAGAATCTCAAGAAGAGATTAAAGGACTTATAAGTGAAAATATGGACCCAGAAGGTCGTTCATATAAAAACTTATTAAGAATGATGATGGAAGACGGTTTATTTAATTTTATTGGAAATTCCGATAAATCTTTTTTAAATTTTACTGAACCATTTTTAACATTAACAAGAATAGAAAAAAATAAATTTAAAAAAATTTTATAAGATGAAAAAATTTGAAGAAAAAGAAAAATTTGAATTCGTACTGTCAATAAATGAGAACATAATATGTCAAAGATTTTTTACAGTAAAGAATCACAATCCAAAAACGGTAAAGTCACTAGACCTATATTATACGGTTCGTGACATAAAAGATATTATAAATCAAAAATTAATTTTAAAAACTATAGATATTGTGGATGAATTTTTTAAGGAAGATATGTCAAAATTACAGGAAGAAACTAATAGTTTTACGATAATCATTAAAAAGGGTAGTAGAGTAATTATGGAAAGAATATTCTCTGCCGACCTATACCCACCGAAAGTTAGATTTTCTGTGGATATTAGACCACAAATTTCTTATATTTTAAGAGAGTTAACTGACGTTTTGTCAGACAGAAATCCAGATAGTTACTACCTAGATAAACAACTTTAAATACTAATTTTAGTATTTATTTTTAAATAACCTTATATGACAAAAACAGAAAATTTCGGATATCTCGGATACAACTTCCAATTAAAAATACTGAATTTAATTATTATAGATAAGTTGTTTGCCCAGTCAATTATTGACAGCATACAACCTAAGTATTTTGATAATCAATATTTTAAATTAATCATGCAAATGATGAAAGAATACTACGAAAATTACCAATCAATACCATCTTTTGAAGGTATAGAACAGTTAACACAGTTGGAAATTTCATCTGAGATGGCAAAAAAGTATGTTATTGATATGTTAAAAGAGATAAAAGAAGCTTCTTTTGAGGACCATCTTTTTATTAAAGAAAAAACAGTAAAATTTTGTAAACAACAAGAACTTAAAAAAGCTATAAGAAAAGTAGAAAATATTTTAGAAAAGGGAGAGTTCGAAAGTTATGATAAGTGTGAAGAATATATTAGAGAAGCTATAACTATTGGAGATGGTGATAACGGTAATCTAGAAGTATTTCACAATTTAGAAGAAGTTTTAAAAGACGATTATAGGAATCCAGTTCCTACTGGGATAGACGGCATCGACAATTTATTAAATGGTGGACTCGCAAAAGGAGAGTTAGGGGTTATACTTGCACCAACAGGTGTAGGGAAGACCACAATATTAACAAGATTTGCTAATACAGCTTTTAATATGGGTTATAATGTTCTACAAATATTTTTTGAAGACAATCCTAAAATAATACAAAGAAAACACTTCACTTGTTGGACTGGAATAGCACCACAAGAATTGAGTGAAAATAAAGAAAAAGTCCTCCACAAGGCGGATGAGATGAAAAAAAATGGTGGTAGGTTGATATTAAAGAAATTAGCTTCAGATGAATTTACCATAGCACAGATTAAGAATCAAGTTAGAAAAATAATGTCAGAGGGTATAAATTTAGATATAGTGGTATTAGACTATATAGATTGTGTTATACCAGATAGAAGTTTTAATGACGAATGGAAGGGTGAAGGGTCTGTTATGAGAAAATTTGAAGCTATGTGTCATGAGTTAAACCTAGTTGGTTGGACAGCAGCACAGGGTAATCGTTCATCTATATCCTCAGAGGTTGTGACCACAGACCAAATGGGAGGTTCAATTAAGAAAGCTCAAGTTGGTCATGTCATAATTTCAGTAGCAAAAACATTACAACAAAAGGAACTTGGTTTAGCCACAATTGCCATCACAAAATCTAGATTGGGTCAAGATGGTATTATATTTGAAAATTGTACATTTGATAATGCCACATTAGAAATAGATACCCAATCAACACAAACATTTTTAGGTTTCGAAGAAGACAAAACCCAGAGAAATAGAAAAAGAGTACAGGACGCTCTAGAAAGAAGAGAAAGAATACTAAATAAATAATTAATAAAATAAAAAATATGGAGATTTCAAACAAAATTTTATCGGATATTACTGTTCATATGAAATATGCAAAATACCTTCCGAATTTAGAAAGACGAGAAACTTGGGAAGAACTAGTAACAAGGAATAAAAATATGCACATAAAAAAATACCCACATCTAAGGGATGAAATAGAACAGAAATATAAATTGGTATATGATAAAAAAGTTTTACCATCAATGCGTTCTATGCAATTTGGTGGAAAACCAATTGAGATATCTCCTAATAGGATTTATAATTGTGCTTACCTACCTATTGACCATGTAGATTCGTTTAGTGAAACAATGTTTCTATTATTAGGAGGAACAGGAGTTGGATATTCGGTACAAAAACATCACGTCGCTAAGTTACCAGTAATTCAAAAACCATACCCAAAAAGAAAGAAAAGATTTTTAATTGGAGACTCAATTGAAGGTTGGGCAGATTCTATTAAAGTTCTTATGAAATCATTTATGAATGGTGGGGGAAGTAGGGTAGAGTTTGATTTTTCTGACATTAGACCAAAAGGAGCTCGATTAATTACATCTGGGGGAAAAGCTCCAGGACCACAACCACTAAAAGAATGTTTGGTTAAGATAGAAGGCATCCTTTCACAAAAAGAAAACGGAGAACAACTATCAACACTAGAAGTACACGATATTATATGTTATATAGCAGACGCAGTATTAGCCGGAGGTATTAGAAGAGCTGCCTTAATTAGTTTATTTAGTGCAGATGATGACGCGATGATTGGTTGTAAAGCGGGGAATTGGTGGGAATTGAACCCACAGAGAGGTAGAGCTAACAACTCAGCTTGTTTAATGAGACATAAGATAACTAAGGAGTTTTTTATGGAGTTATGGAAACGTGTTGAATTATCAGGAGCGGGTGAACCAGGAATCTATCTAAACAATGACAAAGATTGGGGAACTAACCCATGTTGTGAAATTGCTTTAAGACCTTATCAATTCTGTAATCTTTGTGAAGTAAATGTGTCAAATATTGAGTCACAAGATGACCTAAATGAAAGAGTTAAAACGGCATCATTCATTGGAACGCTTCAAGCAGGATATACATCCTTTCATTATTTAAGAGAAATATGGCAAGAGACAACAGAGAAAGATGCACTTATAGGTGTGTCAATGACAGGTATAGGTTCTGGTAAGGTTCTTGGGTTTGATATGAAAAAAGCTGCAAGTCTGGTAAAAAGAGAAAATACAAGAGTTGCAAAACTATTAGAAATAAATCAAGCAGCTAGAACAACCACAGTAAAACCTGCAGGAACAACTTCTTTAGCATTAGGAACTAGTTCAGGTATTCATGCATGGCATAATGATTACTACATTAGAAGAGTTAGAGTTGGTAAAAATGAATCTATTTATGTTTATTTAAGTGTTAATCATCCAGAGTTACTAGAAGATGATTATTTTAGACCACACGATACTGCTGTAATTAGTATACCACAAAAAGCACCTAAAGGTTCTATACTAAGAACAGAATCACCTTTTGAGTTATTAGAAAGAGTAAAAAAAGTAGCAAGTGAATGGGTACGTTCAGGACACAGAAAGGGTTCAAACTCTCATAATGTTTCTGCAACAATTTCATTAAGAGACCATGAGTGGGACCCAGCAGGAGAATGGATGTGGGAAAACAGAAAACACTATAATGGATTATCCGTCCTTCCTTATGATGGAGGGACATACATCCAAGCTCCATTTGAAGATATTGAAGAAGAAAAATATAATGAAATGATAAAATCATTACATAATATTGACTTAACAAAAGTAATAGAGTTAGAAGATAACACTGATTTGTCTGGTGAATTGGCTTGTGCCGGTGGAACCTGTGAAATTGATGTCGATTTAAAATCTTTAAACACAAATGGCACCAAAGAAGAAGTTAGTGAAACACAAATATAGTAAAGAAATTTTATATCATTTTAATTGTGGTAAATGTAATAAATGGTGGTCAATTGCTGACTACCATTTATTGTCTAAAGATGTACCAAAAAACAATAAAAAGGTACTTAATTTATTAACATGTCCTTACTGTGGACATAAAGAAGAAGTAAAAGAAGTTGAATATGAAAAGAAATGATGATTGGATTAGCGAACTACACTATAAAGAATTTTTAAAACCAAAACTACAACCAAAAGATTTTTACTGGGAAAATGGTACTATGGTAATGACAGAAGAGTATCATATAAAAAGAGGTAGTTGTTGTGGTAGTGGTTGTAGACACTGTCCTTTTTGGCCACCACACCTTAAGTTAAATAAAGAAGTTAGAAGTGATATTTATAATAATAATGAAACATCTAATTAAAAGAATATTAAAAGAAGAGTCTTATTGGCGCCCTGAAGACGATAGGAAATGGGAACTATTAGATAAAGATGTGAAATATATTGTTGAAAGACTTATTGAACGTCATAAAGATAACTGGGGTGGTGACGAATACGCTGTAATATCAGCCATAGAGGAGATTCTCGAAGGGATGTTCCAGAGAGTAGATAGATAATTTAAACGACAGTATTTATTTAATATGACAATAGCAGCAACAAGATACGGTATAGCTTTTCCTTTCAATAACAGTGAGAGTGGTTTATTTTTAAAAACAACCACTACACCAGCTGAGGAAATTAAAACAGATTTAGTACACCTTATATTAACTAGAAAGGGGTCTAGATATTTTTTACCTGATTTCGGTACAAGATTGTATGAATATATATTTGAACCTATGGATAGTACAACGTATAAAGCTATAGATTCAGAATTAAGAGATGTAATAGGAAAATACATTCCTAATGTAGTAGTTAATGAAATAAAAATCCAAAGTTTAGAGGACGTTAGAGAAGAAGAGGCACAAACAAAAGCATCTAATCACCCATCGATAGTTAGTAAAGATAACGCTTTAGACAACGATTTAGATGATAGGATATATAGAGTAGCAGGTGACGGAGCGGAAGAATATACAGCAAAGATTTTTATAGATTATAGCATAAAAGACGATATCTTTGGTGCTAGAGACTTTATAATTATAAATTTATAATATGGCAGAGAAAAAAATAGCATACACAGAAAGAGATTTTCTAGGGTTAAGGAACGAGTTACTTAGACTAACAAACACCTATTACCCAAATCTAATAAAAAACTCTAATGACGCATCAATATATTCAGTATTTTTAGATTTAAATGCGGCTGTAGCAGACAACCTACATTATTCTATTGATAGAACTTTACAAGAAACCGTATTACAATTTGCACAAGAAAGAAGTTCATTATTTAATATAGCTAGAACTTATGGATTAAAAATACCAGGAAATAGACCTTCTATAACTCTTTGTGACCTATCTATTATTGTCCCAGCTTTAGGTGATAAAGAAGACTTTAGGTATTTAGGGTTTCTTAGAAGAAACGCTCAAGTTAGGGGTGGTGGACAGGTATTTGAGTTATTAAATGATTGTGACTTTTCATCACCATATTCTGTAGATGGTGCACCAAATAGAACAAAAATACCAAATTTTAACGCTAATGGAATCATTCAAAATTATACCATAACTAAAAGAGAGGTTGTAGTTAATGGTGTTACTAGAGTGTTTAAGAAAGAAATAACAGAAATTGACAACAAACCATTTTTAAAAATATTTCTTCCAGAAAGAAATGTTTTAGGGGTTACTTCAGTAATAGAAAAAGAAGGTTTAGGTTATACAACCTTACCATCTAGTTTAGAGTTTATAACAGCAAGAGATAATAAGTGGCATGAAATGCATGCTTTAGCAGAATCAGAGGTTTTTGAAATAGACCAGTCCACACCACCAGATGAACCAGGATTAAAAGTTGGGAAATATACTCTAACTGATAATAGATTTGTTACGGAATACACACCAGAGGGGTTTTTCTTTTTAACATTTGGTAGTGGAAATAATGATTCACAAAAATTACTAAACGAATTTTCAAAATTTAATATAAAGGTACAACCAAATAAGATTATAAATAATGTATCATTGGGTTCTATGGTACAACCTAATAGAACACTATTTGTCCAGTATAGGGTTGGTGGTGGTAAAGCTTCTAATCTAGGAGCTGGTGCGATAAATTCATTAGGTACTATTGATTTTGTAGTTTCTGGTCCAGTATCTACCATAAACAGTAGTGTTGTTGGTAGTTTAAAAGTAACTAATGTAACTTCAGCTTTAGGTGGTGATGACCAGATGTCTACTGAGGAAGTTAGGAATTATGTATCATTTAATTTTGCAGCACAAAATAGAGCTGTAACTATAAACGATTATGTCGCGAGAGTAAGAACAATGCCATCACAGTTTGGTGCAGCTGCTAAGGTGGGTGTTACTGAGATTGAAAATAAAGTAAAAATTAGTGTCTTATCTTATAATTCAGACGGCACATTAACCTCTAGTGTAAGTTCTACGTTAAAAAATAATATAGCTGAATACCTATCAAACTATAGAATGTTAAATGACTATATAGAAATTTCATCAGCTAAAGTAATAGACCTAAGTTTTGATATAGATTTAGTCATCACCAATGATGTCAATCAAGGACAAGTTGTTAGTAACGCAATAAACAGTGTAAAAGAATTTTTTGATATAGACTCTAACGAATTAGGTCTTACAATAAATTTAAGTGAGTTATACAGTAAGGTTTCCCAACAACCAGGTGTTTTAAATGTTATAGACATAAGGGTGTTTAATGAGATAGGTAATGGGTACTCAAACTCCACAATAAGTCAACCATTAAAAAGTGGTACTAACAGGCAATTACAGATAAGTGACCAAACAATATTCTTTATGCCCGACGAGATGCCACAAATCAGAAAACCAGATACTGATATTCGTGTTAGGGTTAAACAAATAAATCGAGCAAACATTTCGTAATTATTTACATAATTTAATCCTACCCCTACTTTTAATTTTATAATAATTACTATTTATGATATAAAGATATTTTATGCCAAAAAACTTAAGAATTAGAACCCAGGTTGGTGTAGACAAGGAAGTTACATTAGATTTGAATCAGGATTTTGATATGTTGGAGATTTTAAGTCTCAATCTTCATCAGACAGATGTCTACCCAAAAGACTGTGCAAATTTTGGTGTGGTAGTTGGTAGGGTGCTAGCTAATGGTGGTTTTGGCGTACCTAACGCTAAGGTTTCTATATTTGTACCTTTAGACGATAAGGACACAGAAAACCCAATGATACAGTCACTATACCCTTATAAAACACAAGGTTATAGAACAGAAGATGGGTTTAGATATAACCTACTACCATCAACCCCAAGTTACAAAGGGCACATCCCTACTGGAAATTTTCCTAAACTATCCGAAGTTTTACTAAATCAAGACGTTTCTTATGTGTATGAGAAATACTACAAGTATACAGCTAAAACTAATGCAAGTGGTGACTTTATGTTATATGGGGTACCAATAGGAGAACAAACATTAGTTATAAATGTTGATTTATCTGATATAGGGTGTTTTTCAATGACACCAGAGGATTTTAAACGTAAGGGTGAACCTAGTTCCAAATTTAACGGGGCTAAATTTAAGAGTTCATCAAACATAGACGAATTACCACAAATAGTCACAATGTCTAGAACTATAGATATAAGACCTATGTGGGGTGATGAAGAAGCTGGATGTGGAGCTTCGATTACAAGAAGTGATTTTGATTTAAGAGAAGCTGGCGTTGAGATTGAACCTACAGCTGTATTTATGGGTTCAGTCGCGACTGACACTGAAAAAATGTCAGTTAATAGAAATTGTAAACCTAGAGGTAGACAAGGAGAATTATGTAGACTTGCACCAACACAAGGTAGGATAGAGTCTATAAGGTTTACACCTTTTTTTAAGAAAGAAGAAGACCCGGCAAATCCAGGTAGTGGTGAACAACTAGTTCCGGTTTTACAAAGATTTGATATAGATGGTGGGTTTAATATAGATGATAATGGGGCATTTTTAATAAACATACCTATGAATCTAGATTACTTAATAACAAATGAATTTGGTGAAAGAGTTATATCTAGAGACCCATCTGTGGGTATACCAACAAAAGCTAAACATAGATTTAGGATTAAACCTTTAGAGGTTAAAGGTACCGCTAGACAAAGAAGAAGAGGAGCATACCTAGTTCCAAACATTAAAGAACATAATAATAATGTTGATGGTCATCATTCTGGTATTCAAGCAAATTCATATGCGTTCTCTATAGATTATTGGGATTACCCAAGCCAAGCTATAACCGGAGGTGAAATACTAGCAGCAAAAGACTATTTTTACGAGTTTAGTTATAGTAAAGTTTATACACCTACAATGTTTCACAATCATTGGAAGGCAAGAAGAAAAGATAGATTTATAGGTGTTAAAGAGGTATTACCTAGAGAAGAAAAATCTTGTGATGGACAAGCAGCTTCTTTCCCAGTAAACACAGCAAATAAAAATGTAAATTTCCCGATTGTAATAAATCAATTTGTTACTAGAATACAACAAATTTTTTACACAATAACATATATGATTTTATCTATTTTATGTGCGTTTATTAAATTTGTTAGGAATATTTTAGTTAAAATTAGGAATTTCTTTAGAGGTATTGTGTGTAAGTTATGTACATTATGGTATAGGAAGAAAAATGAAGGTAAATATTGTTATTGTTCCACATGTCCATGTACGATGGAGAAAGAAACTACCGATTGTACTGATATATTTGGTTGTTTATTTATGAGAGTAACCAAATATCCAGAATGTGAAAAATGTATGTGTATGGATGATGTTAGTGGTAATGGTTCAGCTGTTAATCACGGACAATACCCTGGATGTAATCAGTGGGCAGATAACCCACCAAATAAAGCTAGAGGGGTGAAGAATAATGATTTTATGGAGTGTAGTAAACCTAATAATAAGGCCAAAAATCTAGACGCTGGATGTTACAGTTTACCTATTGGTATGGACACCATAGCTGATTTATTTTCTACAGATGGTGAAAACGGAGTAGCGTTTATTTCAGATTGGAGAAAAAGAGAGGTTCTTCTAAGGTCTATGTGTGATGGGTTAATGAATTATTTCTGGTCAAACAACTATATCGGAGGGTTCTTATATCTATTCCAGTTTAAAGCAAAATTAAAACCAAAAGAAAGTGCACCTAACGGTTATAAAGTAAAACATTGTGCGGAGGTAGTTTATTTTCACTCAGCAGACCAGGAATTTTATTATAGGTCATCACCTTATAATGGTGGTAATTTTATAGGTGATAGTAGTACACCTCTTAAAAGAGATGAACTATGTGAAGGTGGTAATATTAGAAATTTACATTTCCCTACCACAATAATGGATTTAGGGCCCGTAATAGAGAGTATTTCTGAAATATGTTATGAAGATGGGTATTCTGAAGGTTGTTCCATAGCTAATGATATTGGAGCTTCCACATTTAAACCTATAGGTGATTTTATGTTTGACGCTGTTAACGAAATAGTAAATTATAATTCTGGAATGTTTGATGTAATTAATTTGAAAACCCCATTTCAAAGAGACGCTACAGGGCCAGGTAGAAGAAGAGAACTTAATGGTGGTATGTCTACCATTATATCACAATTTTCTGAAGTAGGAGTTGTACCATACTCAACACCTGGAGAAATAGAGACTGCTGTTTTTGGTACACCACCAGCCATTTGGGCACCACCACAGACATATGATGTAGTTACCCTAGGGTGGATTTATACACCACCTGGTGGAAGAACATACCCAGGAGGTAGTCCACCAGCTATGTGGGTACTTAATTGGCCTGATTCCACACCATTAAACTTACCACAAGACCCTGTTTTTCCATCAGGACAACCTTTTTCAGTATCACAGAGTACTTATCCAGATTTTTGGACAGCATGGCAAGCTGGTGGTGCTGATGAACCATGGTACGCGGAAAACACATCTACTAGTGTAAGAGGTGCAAATTCTAATGATGATAGTGTATCATTAGTACCACAACTATTAAGCGGAACCACATTCCTACAACCAGGTGTGGATGTTAGAGAGTGTATAGTTGAACTACTAGACCAAAGTTCTCAAGTAGTACCTTTTTATGTTTGGGATAAAAACGGTCCTGGGTTTGGTATAAATCAATTTGAAGAAGCAGATTGGGTTACAGGAGCTGGAACTATAGCTTCAGGAAACATACAACAAAGAATGACTTGGCAAGCAACTATTGGTGGTACAACATACAACCCTTTAGAAACAACAATTATTGATGGTAATCAATCAGATAGATATATAGCTTTAGGGTTAGGATATCATTATTATTTTGGTCTTATACCGGGAGCAACAGCTTATGATATATTTGATAAAAAATATGTATCAGCAGCATTAGACGATGATGGTGACATCTTTGTGGTAGGAAATTAATTAAATATGGGGTATCAAGAAACGATGAGAATAGTTAGGGGGTCACAAAGATATGTTGGCTCATTAGATAAGAATCTAATGATACCTTACGCTTTAAATAATACTACAAGAAATATAATTCAGAATGATAGAGATTTGGTACTTAATTTACAGGACCAGTATAATAGAGAACGGGAAGAAAGTTACACTTATAGGTTATACGGTAAAATAAATCCTATAGTTGGTAATTTTGTTTCAGGATGTACCTACGACCCAGTATTTATGTCCTATCACCTATACTACCAACCAATACCTTTATCGGACCAAGAATCTTTAGCTTGTGGTTACCCTTCTATACAATTTTTTGATTTTATAACTTATACATCTTTAACTTCATTTCACAATTATGTTGAATTAAACTCATATTTAGATAATTGGGTTATATACGAATCCTACGTTAACCAAAATATACAAAATTGGCCAATGGAATATTATTTTGAAAGATATAACCCACCAGAATTAGCTACTGGAGCTTTAAATAAAGGTGTGTCTTTTAATTCTGGTGACGGAATACCTTTTCATGTTGAAAATGTAACAATCCAAGGAAAAGGAGCTGTAAAATTTATATGTCCTGTAGACCACGGATTGTCACCTGGAGAATATATTGTTCTAGACCAAACAGTTAACGCTATAAACACAAATGTACTTTTACAAATTAATCCACCAGGTGGACTTGGACCTTCTTATCCAGGAAATCCACAACCCGTATTTTCATTAGGTGATGAAAATTTTAATACAGAAAGTAAAATATTTAATATTCTATTAAATGATGATGACCAAGTAGTAAACGATGGTGACGTTGGGGTTTTTAAACGATTAATAGATAGAGAAAATATGAATGAGACCTTATCACAGTATTATGTCCACTCACACGAAATTCTAACGACACCAACAGACTACACCTTAGATAAAACAGGATTTGAAAAAGGAATATACTCTAAACGAGCAAAAACATTCCAAGCTAATAATTCACCATCTGCTGGTGTTGAGCACCACGTTGTTAAAGATGAGTACCCTTCTTATATGTGGAATTTTACTAACGATTTAGATGTTAGTGATTATTCAGATAATTTAGGTAGACCATTAAAAGATTTATATATAAGTGTTTTTGCTGTTAATGAAACTGGTATATGGAAAATTAGAGGTAATAGTTGTGTTGGTTTAGGTTGGGATTGGAATTTTACACCTGATGGAAAAATTGACCCATACCCAAATAATGTTATGGAAGGTAATTTAAGTACCCCATATAATTTACCACAAAGTGGGGATACTTTTATAGGTGCATTTGTAGAATATAACGAATGGGAGTTAAAAGAAAGAATAATTTCTGAAGCATACCATAAATTAACTTTTAATAATGTAGATACAAATGGTACTTCTTTTTATGACCCAGACCCTGATAGTAATTTGGCAGCGGGAACAGCGACTGATGAAATTTTTGGAGGATATTACTATCAACCACATACTAGAGTACCTATTAAAACATATTCTGAAACTGTAATGACTCATAAAAATTATGAGTTTGTGCCAGAATACTCAAACTTCTCTATATATGAATCTTTATGGAGATGGAGGGAATTATTACCTACAGGGTTTTATGAGTCTGATACGAACGGTACAGACTATCCGTTTGTAAATGGAGCACATTACCCTTATAAAAATATAAATTTCGAAATAAAACCAATTGTGATAGATATAGATTATAGAACACCACCATTTGTGGTGTTACCGACTGCTGATGACTGTGAATAGATTTAAAATAAGAAAAAGTGATTTAGATAAAGGTGTTACAGTACCCTTTGCTATGGATTTTGACGAATCTTTAGGTAGAGAACAACTTATAGAATTGTGGGAAAGGTCTGAAATGCAGGATAATGTTAACATTATACAAGATTTTGAGACTAGTAGGTATTCTCCAGATACACAACTACCAGATAAACACATTTTTTATGACATGCAATTTGCAACCATATCGGAACCAACAGGTGACCCTAATGATTATTTACCAGATTATGCTGTCGTAGGTATTAGTCATCCAGATGTTGTAGATAGAAAAAATAATTTTTTAAAAAGCTTTTTTAAATTTGATTTTTATGACTCACCAAATCCACAAACACAAAGACTTTATTTTTCTATAGTTTTACCGGTAAATAATGGAAAATCATTAACTGAAACCACATACAATTATCTTACTGAAATTGACAATACACCAGAAATTTCTCCTGGTGTAGAAAACCCAAACTTCGACCCATTAAACTGGTTAGACGCTTATATGGAAGGTGTAGACGCTACACCACCAAATTTAACAGGACCATATTTTTATAAAAAATTAGAAGGGTCTTTATTCGAATTAACTTCTATAGGTAAAAACACAGAAAACTACTATATACAATGGTTAAAGAATAGAGATTTAGTTAAATACAATATATTTTATATGAGTTGTAAGTTTTTTAATGCTGGGTCAGGTAAGATACATAAATTTATAAATAAAGTACAACCAGTAGCAACTAATGGAACACCATTATATAATTTAAAAGCTGAGGACTATAACTATTATCAATTAATCTTTGACCCATTAAAGTTAACATATGTGTTTAATGCGTTTGACAAAACCTTATATTCTGGTAATAACGGTATAGGACCGAAAGTAGGGCATAGTCCTAATTTTGGTAATCCAATAAAATTTTTTGAATACATAAACCCATAATGGACATATATAAATATAAAATATGGACAGGTCATATACCAGGAATAAGTTCAGTTGGTTGTGCAAAACCAAGTAAACCAATTGTAGATGGTGGTACTACATTACCTGATGATTGTACACCTTGTACCAGTCTAACTATAAGAAAAAAAATTGATGCTTGTGTGGATTGTTACAATGGAGCTGTTAATGTTTGTTGTCCTAATCCTGGTGAAAGTTGTTGTGGTATAATAATAAATCCATGTGATGAGTTTTATAGTTTTGACATAGCAACGCAAGTTAAATATTGTGGACGATGTCCAAGAAAACATAAATCATCACAATTAAATATTATAAAGAATAAATCAACATTATCTAAAACCTCTAGCAGTGCTAAATGGTGTGAATGTTGTAATAGGGCTGGGAGAGATAGTCAAGATAGTAGTTTAACTATATTTTTAGACCATGATTTTAACGATATGGGTCATTATACCATGTGGGATGGTAATGTAGGTCAAGAGGATACATTCGCTAACTTCTTACTAACTGGTGATACCACAAACCCAAGTCTTATTAGTTTAAATAACAGTACTGAATTTGGGTTTTATAATTACTTAAAAGGCATCGAGTATACTGTAGATTGGGGTGATGGTACAGCTTTAGATGTACTTAACGCTCCTAGTATAACCGCTACACACTCATATATGGGTACAGGTACATATATAGTTACGGTACAAATGAGAGCACCTTGGGGTGTAAGTTCAGTAAAACATGAAGTAACAATTCCTTTTTTAACTGGAGACCAGATTTGGTTTACAGTCCCTAATCCATCACAAACTTATACTTTCACACCACCTTCTGGTGGTGCACCAATAAGTATGGATTATGAAGGTTCTGAGTTTGGACCTTTAGATGGCGGGTTGGGAGTGAATTCATACGTTACCGCGAATTATGTACCAACTCCATACGCTATTAATGGTATCACAGATAGTATGTTATCATCATTAAAATCATATAGTAATTCATCATCACCAGGTTTACCACCAGGTTATACTATAGGTAATACGGTTAATATAGGTGGTCAGGTACAATTACCTAATGGGACTTATGTTGAGAATTTGTGGGGGACCGTAGATAATTTCGATAATAGCATACCTGGTGAAGGATATACGGGGTACACTATTACTAATGGTACAGACGTATACACATTGGTAGACCATGAGAATGGGGTTACTGTTTTTAGTACGAACGCTGAAGGGTTAACAGAAGAAGATTTCCTAACAAGAGAATGTGGTATGGCATTACAAGGGTCGTGTGACTTATGTAATGGTACTCAGTATTATTATTTAGGTGGTTACGCGACTCAAAATGTTCATACTGACAGAGGTGAGTGGGATGATAATGAAAGTTATGACCCAGGTGATTACGTTAGTTATGATGGGTGTTGTTTCTTCGCTATATCAATTTTGGACGACACCATACCAGAACCAGATAGATACGATTTAAATTCAGTACATTGGAGGCTTTGTTTTGGTTCTTGTACAGAAGCAGAAGTTTTACCATCAAGATATAATTGTATACAAGGGTTGTGTATAGAGATATTACCAACAAGTGCTTACTATGATACAGCAACTTATGTTGGTACACCACCAACCACAGCAAACGCTTTAGCGGATTGTGCTCTTGGGTGTGTTCCACCAGTAGGTGTAGAAATACAATGGATGTGTGAAATACAAGGAATCTGTTCACCTATACCACCATCTCACGGGTATTATAATCTAACAAACGGTCCAAACGGTGAAACCATATATAGTGGGCCAACAGCTTATGTTGATTGTACCACTAATTGTGTAAATACCACAATTGGATATGATTGTGATAACGGTGTATGTGTCCCAGTTGTTGGTGGTGGGTTTTATGGTGATTTAGCAGCCTGTCAAGCTACTTGTGGTTCAACATACCAACTTTGGGATTGGTGGTGTGTTAATTTACCAGCTGGTCAAGGACCACCAGTTGACGACCCAGACCCTCAATGTACAGCTATAGCTGTTGCAGTTCAAGGTACTAGTACCGCACCTACTTTTGCTAATCACACAGCACCTTACGCTAATATTAATGATTGTTTACAGGGATGTGGAAACGTTATAACTTGGCAATGTGTTTGTGATATGTATGCACCTAACACAATTGTGGATTTATCTTCTTCTTTAGGTTTTAATCAATTTGGTGGACAACGTTGTATGGCTGTATTAAATAGTTCAGACCCTAACGCGTACACTGATAAAACTGATTGTGAAGAAAGTTGTTGGTCATACGAATGTGATGAGTCAGATGGGACATTTATTCAGGTTGACGCTACAACAGGACCACCAAACTCTAATTTCTGTTCTGAGTTTGATATTTCTAATGGTGGTGTACAAACTGACCCTGGTAGTGGAACCATAACTAATATAAATGTATCAGGTATAACAACAAATTGTTTTGTACCTGATGTGTATGTTTGTATAGCGGGTGACCCAAGTAATTCTACTGGTTGTAAGAAAGTTACAATTAACGATACAACTCCAGGCACAATAAATCCTGGTAACCAAGTTTCATTTGGTGGACAACTATATGTTGGTACCGATATAACTTGGGCTAACGCTTTTGATTGGACTTGTGGTGATGAAAGTGAAGCAGCTTGTTATGCACCATTATCTAATAATAACCAAACTTCAGGTTGTGGTTGTACTGATTGTGCTAGTTTAGCTGCTCTAGGAAATTTAAGTTATCCGGTAGAGTTATACGACCCAAACGACTTATACGTTTGGTTTGATGTTATAATAACTAACCCTTCTCCAGTATCCCAAAATTCACAACAATACAAATATTGGTATGACCCAAGACCTGTATGTGATAATACAAATACTGCCGCTGATGATGGTGCTGGAGGTACGGTAAATTGTACTGACGCAACCGTATTTGCTGATTGTGAAGACCCAGTTCAGAATGGTATAGGTGGTCAATTTCCATTAAATAATCTTCCAGCTCCTAACCAAGGAACACATCCTTGTACAATATTAAATTGTTTAGACCCACAATATAACGTATCACCACCAACAGCACCAACTGTAAGTAGACAAAATTCAGAAACTTGTTGGAGACCATGTGGTACACCATGATAATAATAAATAAAATATAATAAAATGCCAGATTTTTTAGGACCATACCCAACAAGTTTTCCATATAACGCTAACGGAGATAGAATTGCCGTTGTTGTAGAAATGAAGGCTCCTGGATACGTAAGTAATGGATGTATAACTTTCGATATTTGGGGTGGCACACGTCCATCACCTAGTGGACCTTTAGGTGGTATGGATAGTGGTTGTTTTATTCTTGACCCTTCTTTAATGACCGACCCTAACGGTCCAACACCTTGTACACAACCACCATGTGGGTGTGGTGGTGTTGGGTGTGGTGAATTATACGGTCTTTTACCTATAGGTGGTTGTGCTGGTGGTGCTATTGGTGCTAACGGGTGTCTTGGAGTTAATAAATTTATAGTTATTGATTTAAATGGTACGGGTGAAATAACTGCCTGTTTAAAAGTATTAGAAATAATTTATACTGAAAATGATTGGGATGGTACAACTGGTGATGGGCTAGCTAGTTGTCCGGTAGAATTTGGTTATGAAGCATCGTTTCCAAATCTTCCACCACTTCCTTCAGGATATTTCTTAGATAATACAACAACACAACAATGTACATGTGGTAACGCCCCACCTGCATGTAGTTGTTTATCTACTGGTAATGGAGCTTGGTACACACCATGTCCTTGTGAAGTACCATTTACAGACTTACAAAACTTTTCTTTTGGTGGTGGTGTACAACCTGTAGTTTCTATACATAACGATTGTAATTCATGTATAAATGCAATACCTTGGTGTACCGACCCATTAGCTTACAATTATATTGGTACATCTTCATCCCCTGGTCCTTGTAGTGCAAATTACGCTACCTGTGATGCTAATTTAGCTACCTGCACCACTAATTGTTGTTGTCCTAATGTGACTAATAATTCTATTTGTATTTATCCTGGTTGTCCAGATACTTCAGCGTGTAACTATATTGGTGGACAAGACGAAGGTTGTTTGGTAAATGGTACTTTTGTTCAGGGTGACACTAGTTGTTGTGAATATTGTGCATGTTGGGATAGTAACGTGTGTACCACACTCAATTCAGGACCAGCAACTCCTTGGCCAGCAGGTACCATGGGTTGTGTAGCTAACTATACACAAGATTGTACGGGTACTATAATAACACCTCCAGGAGGGACAACGAATGCACAATTGGTTGCACCAAATCCTAACTGTGGTTATGTTGGTGGTGATGGTTGTTTTCGTGTTGGGTGTACTGACCCAGACGCGTTTAATTATGACCCTAATGTTGATGGGTGTTATTTTCCAGGAACACCTACAGCCCCTTTGACCAATACAAGTGGTGGTCAATACGATTGTTGTAGATATGAAGGTTGTAACGACCCTCTCGCTGATAATTATAACGAGGCTTGTCCACCAGCAACTTATAATGTTTTAACAACAAAAGGTAAGAATGTGGAATCACCTTGTCCTGGTGGTGATAATTGTGTTTATACACAGGTAGAATGTATGGATAGAGGGTGTTGTACCGATGGTGTTAGTTGTGGAACTGTAGGTACCTTAATTAGTGCTCAATGTCCTAATGGGTTAGAATTATGTCCTAATAGTGTAGGGGTGTCACTTTGTAGTAATTACCCACCAGGGTGTACACCCGGTGTAGATTGTGTTTCAGCAATAGACTACGACCCAACCGCAAACCAACAATGTACCCCAATAACTAGTTGTTGTACTTATGAAGGTGGTTATGTTTGTGAACTTGACCCAGTAACAACCACTTATAGTTGTATAGATGTTTACGCTTCATCACAAACACAACCATATAGTTGGTCAGACCCAGATATATTTGGTCCATGTACGGACGGACCATCTTGTGCTACAGCATTAGCTGATTGTAACACTTATTGTGATGGCCAATCATTAGAAGAATGTGCTGTCTTTTTGAATGATTATAATGGTAATGTTTATAGTTATGACCCAGACGTAGACCCAAATAATATGGATTTCTTATTTAAGGATGACCAATTTGACGAAACATACAATAGAACATTTTTTACAGCCAACCAAATTGTTAATGCTTATGGTTCAGCATCTTGGGATATAGCAAATACTGCAGACTTTTTATGGTTATACGCGTGTAAAGTTGTCGACCAAACTACAACCGACCAATTAAAATATAGTACCACTTACCCACCAGGGTGTACACCAGGTGTGGATTGTGCACCTTTAGGTATTATAAGAGAATACGCAATAGATTTAGCCGCTAGTCCTTTAACAGTTGGTGGACAACCAGTACCAGCCACCAACCCACCTTTTGTCAGAGATATAGAAATTACAGCGTTATGTCAAGAAGGTTATAACGCTATGACACTACCAAACATACTACAAACTATAGGTAATGGGTTAGTTGCAAAAGATGATAATACATTAATTTCTTCAGGTGAAAAAGTATTAGAAATTGATATTACAACCTCACCAGCTCAAATAGGTGTAGGTAACACACAAGAGTTATTTTTATTACCAAATACAAATTTTCCTTCGATTGATGGAGCCACTACAATGGCCCAGGCTAGGTCAACGGGAGATATATTAATTGACCCACTTACTAATAATTTAATTATAACTTATTATGACACGGTCGGAACACTTAATGGTAAAATGGGACAATTTGAAAATAATAGTGGTGGAGCTATAATGGACCATAGTACTTCATCACCATCTAATTGGTCAGAAACACAAGTAACACAAAACCCAACATTACCAGGCCTATATGGTCTATTTAAGTGGAACGGAAACTGGTACGGAGCGGACCAACATACATGTGGGTCAAACATACACCAAATTACAGACATAAGTATATTACAGATTGATACAACAATTTATGGTACTCTAAATACTTTAAATTGTAACGGATACAACCCAATACAAGGAGCTTCACAGCAAGATGGTTGTACAGATATTGAGGATGTTTATTGTTGTACAGACCCTTTAGCGTTAAATTTTGTTTCAGTTGATTGTATTGATGATGGCTCCTGTATATACCCAACAGAAGGTAGAAAAGATTGTCTACCAAGATTAACAAAAGAAGAGTTTTTGATGAATGTTTGTCAAAAACCAGAAACACGCTCGGATGTATTTATTGAAAGAGGTAAGGTTTCTGTTTTTGAGAGACCACAAAGATTATCACAAATAACCACAATCGGTGAGTTAAACATACATGGTTACGGTTATTATAATATTTTAATACAAGATTAAAAAATATGGCATTAGGAAATTACGGAATAAAAAGACCAGCAGACGTTTCACCAGAAGATGTTGAAATACTATACCACTATCAGCCAAATAGAGACGCTACTGCAGCATTTACACTAGGAAGACTAAATAGTTCTTCTATTTTAAAACCTTACGTTCACAACGCAGCAACATCTGTAGGTGGAGCTAATTCTGGAACAGAGATTTTAGGTGGGTTATATAATTTAACATTACCATCAAATGTGTTTGGTAACAAAGGTATATATACCATATATATTAGACCTATTGAAATTAGAACAAAAATATACGATTGTGGTATATTAGCATCATTACCTAACGTAAAAGGTATTGTGATTGATATAAACCAAGTTCCAGTCGCTTACAGAAATAGATTTACAAATAACGGTTTAGTTGGATATAGAATTGAATACTTAAATAAATCTGTCGCAAATGGTGGTACAGGAACCAAAATACCTAATTTCTTTAGGGTAGTTACATCGAGTTTTTATTGTGAAAGACAACCTAATTCTTCAGCTAATGCTAATAAAACATCATCCAGATATGTTTATACAGATTCACCATCTAATATGGTATTCTGTACTTTATCACCTACAAGTGCACCAACAAATCAACCAAACGCTATTCCATTTATAGGAAACGCGGGACAAGATATTATAGCAACTAACACATACTTCAACCCGATAGTTTTGGATGTAGAAATGGTAGACCATGATTTTGAAACACTAGCAATAGCGTTGTATGGTAACCAGACAAAATCAATAGATGATGGAATTTACACCTTATATGATTTATCTGGTGTTAATAACATTTATAAACAATATAACCTATTTGAGATAAGAGATGAGTTTGACGAACAATTATTTGAAGTTAGACAGGATAGAGGTAACCAAATAGATTTTAGTAAACAATTTACCACAATAATTAATCAGTAATGGCAAAAAAGTTCTATTATCCACCAGCACCAGGTAACGGTAAAGGAACCTTCAGTGATAATCTAGTAGGAATGCAGATAACGGAAGGTTCCCCACAAATGACGCTGGGTAATTTTTCTATCAGTGATAGTTCCTCATCAAAACAAGAAATATCGTTTGATTTAGGTGGTTTTTCTGGCCCTATAACCTTAGAACAGTTAGATGCTGGGGACACAAACCTTTCCAGACAGGCTTTAAACTATAGTTTATTAGTAGATTTTAATTACGACTATAGTGATATAAGTAATTTAGTATTATATGGTTCATTAAAAGAAAGATTAAGAGTTGCGGCACAACAAATAGTTAATTTTTTTCCAGGCGCTTTATGTTGTAACGGAGTTAATAACATATACCACACAACCGGTAATACCGCAGAAAGTATAACTTATGACCCTATTTACGATAGAACTACAATAGTAGTATCAAGGTTTAACATATCAAATCCTTTTGATATAGAAATCACCACTGATGGTGATATTGGTGTTGAGGGTTCTTTACAAACAAATTATTTAATAGACGACCCAACAACAGACACACTTAGTACTGTAAGTGTTAAGGCACAAACTGGTAAAATATCACCTTTAAGAAATTTTTCATTAGAATATAGGAAGTACGCTTTAAGTTTTAGTGGTAGTGGTGATACCGAATACACAATTATAGACTACACACCGATAGATGATACTACAACCGGATTAACCATAACTGTTTCAGGTTCACCTTTTGGTGATACAGCAACAACGTCCACCACAGAATTTTATTTAAAACCTAATAAACAACAAACACAAACTCAATTCGATAATTTTGAACATGTAGAAAAATTCTTACTTAATCAAAATAGTGTACCACAATATAAAGCAGAAATAGCGTTACCAAGACAAACAGAAGGCGGACAAAATTTTACACTAAAAGAAGAAATTATTTGGTACAAACAAGATTTATGGAATATAGATGTTACAACAGAAAAATACACCGACTACTTAAAAAGATTAGTTGATTTAGGTGAGGAATTAGATGATTATAAAACAAATCTTGTATCTAGATTTTTAACAACAGGAGCTTTAAAAGATTTTGATAGTGGAGAAAGAAAAGTAGAGAAAACTTTACAAATTTATGGAAGAAGTTTCGATAATATTAAGAAGTTTATAGATGGAATCGCGTACATGAATAACATCACATATGATGCTAAAAATAATGTACCAAACCAACTACTTAGAAATTTCGCAAAAATGTTGGGATGGAAAACACCATCAACAATATCACAAGAAAGATTTTTAGATACCATATTAGATAGGTATCAACCACAATATTCTGGTGAATCGGTTGGTATTACACCAGCAGAACTAGACATAGAAATATATAGAAGGATTTTAATGAACACATCATACCTATTTAAATCTAAAGGTACTAGAAAGGCTATAGAATTTTTATTTAGATTTATAGGAGCACCAGAAGCATTAATTGAATTTAACGAATATGTAGTTTTAGCTGACAATTGGATTAATATTGGTTGTAGGAATAAAATTAAAGATAATGACGTTTGTCATAAACTTTTTGCTTTATTAAATAGCGGTACAAGTCCAACTAAACCACCAAAACAATGTCCACAAGGAACATTTTGGGACCCTTCAGTTGAATCGTGTGTTACAAAAGAACCTAGTGGAAATGGTACAGGTGGTCCAACACCAACTGAAACTGAAGATTCAGATATTGAACTACAAAATGCACTAATAGATAAAGAAAATAAAATTCTTAAGAAACTAAATCAAGCTAACACAACTAATACTTCTACAAATGCCACACAAGAAATACAAGAACTTTTAGTTGAATTAGGGTGTTACTGTAACGATGAAGGTTTCTATAGTGATTTTCAAAATATATCTGGTGGTGTAGTCACTACAAAACAATACGTTTTCGACCCAAGTTATGGGGTTTACGGACAAACAATTTTAAGTAGTAGTACTTTTACACATAATTTTGTAAGAGACGATTACCCAATTGATGAACAAGGATATCCTAAAGCACCAAGAGAAACACCAAATTATTATTTCCAAAGAGGAGCTGGATGGTTTGAAGAAACAGAGGAACACCATGGTGATATGATGGTAGACTTAGAGAAATCAGTTTTCTCAGGTTGTAACCCAAATGTGGTAACTAAGTTTAATCAATTTAGCTGGGGTGGTTTTTTTGGTAATTTACCACCTGATGTAAATTCAAATGACCCAGGAGCACCATATCTAGAGAGATTTAGAAAGTTCCCATATATGAAATGGGGTTTTAATTTAACTCCAGTAGTTGATGATAAAAAATCTTGGATTAAAATAGATAGAAGAAATGAAGATAGAGAATATAGATTTGAAGGTATTAGATATGCTTCTTATCACACTCATGATGAAAGATATGTTATAAATGTTAAAAATGTAGACGCGTTTTTAAATGTTGGACAAGCACTATCTTATGATTTTTGGCAACAATCAGTATTAAGTGGGTGTCCTTTTAGTGGTGGACCATTACCATTACCGTACCCACAAAAAGGAGGAGTTGATGAAACAGTTACTCTAATAAACGGTAAAGACTACTCATTTAAAAAATTCACTAATAAATTTTGGAGAACATTTATTAATGTAAAAAATAGACAAACAATAGATGATGGAAAAACAGGAGGATACCCACTCCTACAACTATTATATTTAGATTATTTAGCACAGTCTTGTGGTGAAAACCATAAATATACCTACCAGAAGATGGTAGACTATGCACAGAGTTTAGGGACATACTGGATTAGACTTATAGAACAATTAGTTCCAGCAACTACATTATGGCAAGGAGGTTTAAAGGTAGAAAACTCAGTTTTTCATAGAGATAAATTTACATACAAACACTACCCCACCTTCCCATTACCAGGATTTTGGAAAAGTGGAGACATTGTAGGGTGTACCGACCCATCTGCTAATAATTATAACCCATTAGCAAATGTAGATGACGGGTCTTGTCTATATAATAAAGATGATTTTGGTGGAGGAACCGTTGGTGTTACCGACCCTAGAACCGGCTCAACATGTTCTAATGGTTGTCAGAACACCGGTAGTACTGTTAATATTATAGATGGTACTGATGAGAACGGTGTGAAGATAGTAGTACCAACCACACCGTGTCCATGTTGTAACCTACCGGAAGATAGTATGGTTTTAAAAATGAGACCTTTTAGTGCTACATGTAAGTCAGTATGGCCTTCTTTCTTAAACCATAATGGTGTTTTAGCTGACACTAGTAATACTGGTGTTAATAATTCTATAAATTTAATAACAGAAAAATTTGCAAGTAATGACTCCACAATAAACGGAGCTTATAATATAATTAGTACAATGAATAATGATATTATGTTCAGAATAAAGAGAACAATACCATTAAGTAAAAATAAAACAGAACCCTGGGGTTATACTTTTAGATTAGAAAATGGAAGACAAACCAATAACGAAGTAAACATAAATGTAGATTAATAAAATGGCATCAAAGACTACTAATCCAAAAACAGCCAAAGATGACCAATCTGGTGGAAAGTTAGTAAACTATTCAAAACAAATAGACCTAAGAAGTGTTATGGAAACACTTCAGGTTAAAGTGTATGCTACAGGAAATTATGGAAGACAAAGTTATGATAGGGATGTTTTTATAACCATGGATTATGATATAACAAAACCAGTACAATTATATTTAAAATATAAAGGTAGAAACCTAATAGAGGGTTTTTTATACTTTAAAAAGGAAGATTTTAAATTAGGTGAGTTTAAACCAGATAAAACCCCATTTTTATCTGATTTTGTACTAAGATTGACAAAAGAAAGTAACAGAACCTTAAGTTTAAAACAGATAGGAAACAAAAATCAAAAATCACTATTAACAACACGAGAGTTATATTCTACAACTAGAACCCCAGCTTTAAATAGATTAAATAGGGTTTTAATTAAAGATATTACCCATGAATTAGAAATGGTTTTACCTGGGGTTAAAGACTTAAAAGGTCTTAAAGGTGTTTCTATGGATAGTAGAGCGATAGCACAACAAACACTTACAAAAGTTATAGATAAATTAGGGTTTGATATAGACCTTAGAGCTTTTAGTACTACTGGTCCTGTAACACAACTATTTCTTAAAATACCTAAAATTAAAATAAATAATTTAGTAAGAAAATACGAAAAAGATAAGACGGGGGAGGTAGAAACAGTAACGTTAGTAGAACCAAGAAGAATAAGAACATTAACAAAAGCACCTACGAGTTATATTGATATGGAAACTAAAGATTTGGAGATAGGTCAGGTTAAATTCAGTTATATTGATTATTTTAATGGGTTATCACAAGACCATAGAGATTATTACATATCCTCTTCAGAAGTTTTTATTATAAAAAATGACGAGGATTATAAGTTAAATATGGGTGATTTTTTAAGAGACAGTAAAAAAGAATTACCATACAACGTGTCTAGAAGGGTTATTGAAAATGAAATTACTCAAAGTTCACCATATTTTGAAGGTGGGTTAAAAAAGTACCCACTAAGTTGGGCATCTGAATTACGTAATAATAAGTTTTTTAGTGATTTAGGTAGATGTGTTGAATTAAAATTTTACTCTGAAGAACACCTAGATAACTTTGAACAATCACTAAAAGAAAATCAAATCGCAAATCGTGAATCCTATGACGAAAAAAATAATGAAGGGTTAGTAGGTACCAGAAAGAGAACCTATAATAGTGTTTCTCAGTGGGTAAATAGAACCGATAGTGATTTCTTTAATGACATAAGAATTAAAAACAGACCAAATGGTAGACTAGAAAGTCTAACAATTTGTCCAAGCAAAGAAACTATAGTTAACGGATACCAAGAAAAAATAAAATACGGGGAAAAACAATGTAAATGTAAATACACAAATAGTAATAGTGAAAAATTAATAGATGTTATTGTTAATTCGGTTGATGGGGATTGTGTAAAAGCGTGTAGAGAGGAACAAAAACTTAGAAATATGGCCAAGTGCTGGACTTGTGAAAAAAATTATTCATCACCAATATTAGACTTAAGGAATGATTTTTTTGGCACAACATACTCTACTTTTAAAGAATCATTTACAGCTGGAACTACTTATACAGCATATACCTCAGGAGGACTTACAGGTGATAACACTTATGACATTTATTTTTCTGGTGGTGGATATACAGCAACCACATTTCCAGATACTGGAATATCCATACCTATAACAAATATTAATAGAATAGAACACAGACCATTTGTAGGTGTTTCATCACCAAACTGGGTACCATTTTATTCTTGGCAAAGTTTATCCGGTCAATCAGGAACATCTTCAGGTTCTGGAGCGGTACTTATTCAGAGTGGTGACCCTAAGGATAATTTAGTCTATACTTGTTTATCTGGAGGTACGTATAAGTTCCAATATAACGCTTTTTTAGATGTTAAATATAAAGATACCAAATGGTGTGAATATATAAGTTCTAACTATATCTCAGGAGCAACATCTGCGATTGGATACCCTAACACTGAATATGAATTAAAAAGATTAATAAATTCTTCTATTATTGAACATGGTCTTACTGAAGGGGCTACAGTTTTATCAGATACAAATGGTGTATACTTTCCTGGAATATATGGTATAAATCCAGGGACAGGTATAAACGAATTTGAGTTTGATGTTTTCTTAGAAAAAAAAGATAGTAGTGGTCTTACTAGTAACTTATTAAGTGTTTCAGTTGGAGCAAGTCCGTTAACAAACCCAATAAGTAATTTATTTTTATTAAATCAAACGAATTTAGTACAGAATACTATGAGTGGATTTAGTAATTGTTACGCTTCAGCTTCTACAGCTAACACTGTTTTTAACGCTAGGATACCTATAAGTTTAAATACTGGTCTTATAACTCTTTTAAGTGGTGAGACAGTAACTTTAAAATATAACACAATTTTTTCAGCAACATCTAAAGTTAGTGGCGGTAATGCTGACATAATATTAAACCTAGGACATAAGTTAGACTTATCAGGAAACCCTATAGAATCACCATTTTATAGAGTTACAAAATACAACCCAAATACCGGTTCAACTGTTAATTTACAAAAGAAGATTTTTGTTAACCCACAAAAATTATCTAAGGGTGAAAAATATGTAAATTTTGAAGGACAAATGGAGACCAAAAGTTCATTAGGTAGTTTATATATAATAGATAATAATTACACACCTATAAACCCACCAAAAGTTACATCACAAACATTTAGAGCTTTAACTTTTATAGACAATCCTAAGGATAGCAATAGACTACTCTTAAATTTAAATTCCAAAAAACCAACTAATAATTGGACAAAACAATTAGAAGGAAATCAAATAATAGATTATTATTTACCAAACAATAAAGATTTAATAGAGTGGAAATCTGGAGTACAAGTGTTTAATCTTCCAAGGTACGACCAACAAGATTCTATAACTTGTAATTATAAGTTTCCACAATTAAGTCATAGTTATGTGATTAAAAATACAATATCTAACGCTAAAGGTATAAATACAGAACATTTTGTGGTTGTAACACCACAAGAGACTTTATATACACCATGTTTTACCCCTACATTATCCAATAAAGTTGAATTGGTAGAGAGTGAAATAAAAATAAAACAACAGATTGATAATGTAGATGAGGAAATATTAATAGATAATAAACCCATTATATTAAAATCATCAAGGTCAGCACCTATAACACAATTTAAATCAGATGATGGATTTAGGTGTAAGTTCTATTGTGTTTGTGAAGATACTAGAGGTAATGAGTTATTAGACCCATTTTATGGTACAACTAGTGTGATAACCGATACAGCGATAGAAGATTGTGATAGTTGTGAAGAAAAGGCAATGTTATATTGTGGTGGTATTAATAATACTTGTAAACCTAAAGTTTTTACAAAAACATGTAGGGGTGACAAAGATAATTTATACACAAGTGGTGGGGAGTTTAAAAAAGAAACTGGAGATGAGTATATTGGTTTTTACCACACACATAATGGTTTACCTATGGAAGGTTATAAACATACAACAACACCACACGACACACTAATACCTATGGATGGTCAAGTTGGTGAGTTCGATTTAAATAAAAATACCTCAATAGGTACCGTAACAATAACCCGAAACACTAACACAGGAGGAGGTGGTGGTAGTAGTAGTAGTGGTGGGAGTAGTGGTGGCGGAGGCGGATATTAAAAAATAAATATATAAAATGAGTATATTTCTTAGTGAATACAATGTAACACCAACAACATCAGGAGAAACTCTTGGTGAAATAGATGTTATAAATGTGAGTGGTGGAACACCACCCTACACTGTTAGTTGGAGTGGAGCAAACGCAAACTACATCTCAAACGGATTTACTTCAAATCAATGGGATTTATATAATTTAGCAGAAGGTATATACGAAGCTACAATAACTGACGCTTCTTCTGTAACTGGAAGTAGTGCTGTGGTGATATCCGCATACACCCTTCCTATATTTTCAGCTGATGTTACTTCATATTCTTGTGTGACAAATCCTAATCTTTTTTGTGAAGTGACAGTATACACAGCACAAACATCTTCTTTATATAATTTTAACCAGTCAGCTACTACATTAAATTATTCATTATATAGGGATGGTACCTTATTTGAATCTAAACTTGTTAGTACCGCAAATACAGTATCTTCACAAGTATTTGAAAAATTACCTAATGGTGAATACACATTAACCATAGGTAGGCAGGAAAGTTTAACCAGAAAGTTTTTAATAACAGACAGTGTTTGTACAGCAACAAGTTACACCAAATCAGCCTCTACATCTACGCCGTTCTCAGCAATAACATCAAACTGGACTAAAAACTCTCATTTTGCTGCGGGTAATTATTATGTAGGACACACACCTAGTATCTACACAACCGGGTTGTATAACTGGGGACAAGTCTTAGACTCAAACGGACATTGGTTTTTTACAGGAGACAGTACAACCGGTATTTTAGACTACCCAATATCCAACCCTAATACTGGAAGAACAACAGATACTAATAGAAACTGGTATTTAGGGGTTAGTGGTTCAAGTGATTGTCAAGAAGGGTGGAACTGTGGACCAACTGGACCTAACACCGACCCTATTGTAGCACGTACAGCTTATGATTTAACTGGTGCTACAATTAACACTTCAGCTTTTAGAGGTACATATTACTACCATAGATATTTAAATAAGTTTTTTGTTTGGGAAACAACAACTGGTGTGACAAACAGTGATTACGCTTGGATTACATTTAACCCTACAGCGGATAGGGATAGTAAAGGTGACCCAGTTTCCTCGGAGATTATAACTCAAAAACCATCAACTTTTGAAATGAATATGATTCAACACGACAGTACTTTCTGGGCTACTAATGCCGCAAATGTTGTCGTATCAGCTACTTCATATTGTAATGCTGGATTACAAACAAATTATCTTCAGTCTACCGTTAAATTAGGTGGTGGTATTCAATCAGGTGATACACAACAAACAAGTTATATTTCACCATGTAGTTATTTGGATTATACCCACGACATTTATTTAAGAGGTAGTGGAAACACGGAATTAACCTCCTCAATTGTACTTGCTTACTTTAGAGACAATTATGGAACTTATGGGGAAAGTGGTGCTACCCATTACTTAACACTAGATTTTTTAAGGTGTAGTGGAGTAACCGTAAGTTTTAATAAAGGACAAAGTGCAAGAGCTTTCCAAAGAGACGCTTATGGTCAGACTATAATACAAGGAAACCCCGAAGAGTCCGATGACGATGTAGTACAATCATTGGTACGTAAAGCTCAGGAAGAAGCAATAAGTCAGTTTAGACATGAATATCCTGAACTATACGATTCCTTAATTGGTGGTGGTGAAGATTCGGAAGTAGAGGGTGGTGCAGATGAGGAAGGACATGGTGGTGACTCTGGTTCTATACACGATATATTAAGAGGGAATGACACTTATATGGAGATATACGACCGTATACTTCTACAAGTACTTTCTGATTATGAAGCTACTTTATCAGAGGGAGAACAACAATATATAACAACAACATATAAAGAGTTTGATTCTATTGTATTAACAAACGGACCTAGAGATTTAATTAGTGGTACACATTGTAGTCCATGGGACTGTGGAAGTGAAATCCAAACTCAAGGATGTTTAAAGGTTAGGGTGGTAAGAAGTGGTTCCCAGGGTGAACTATTCAACATAAAAATGACAGACACCATGGGTGAAACATCAGGTTTTGCTACTTCTGCAAATGCAACAAAAGATGCTGGTGCTGAAAACCCATTCAACGCTATATACGAAATTAACTTTAATTTAAATGATAGTACTACATGGTCAGGCTCAACTCACAGTGCTCCTGACTGGGTGTCAGGTACTGAATTACAAAGATTTTTAGGTGGACAAAGAATGGGGTATATGGCCAACCAGTATCTATCAATAGTTTATGGTATGGGCTTTACCGGTACTGGAGCTAATTACAATATGTCATTAGGTAATCCACAACTAATAGCTAATTCTACAGCAATAACTTTAACACAAAAAGTAGAATATAATGCGGACACAGAAGATTCTAAATCTTTAGTGGAAGTGGTTGGTAATAATAATATAGTTGAGACAAAAAATTGTGATTACCACCCTAGGTGTGATTCAGAACTCACAATACCATTAGTTAAACCTAGATTAAGTGCTTCTATTCAATCATTTATTGAACCTACCGCGGTTCTAGAAGGACTAAGTAAATATTCTACAGATATATCAAACGTTAAAATTATGAATGTATCTGGTTATACAGGAAATACACCTATAATTACAGCAAATACTTCTGGTAATACTTCAGACTTACTAATAAATCAAAGTTATTTAAAATTAGATGTTCACACATATGACCACGAACAAAGTAGTTTTAATATAAAACCAAACTACACGTACCTCTTTAATACCATGAGTGAGATTTCTTCACCACAATTTAGAAAAAAAGGTACATCATTAAGTGCAACAACAAATATACCTTTATCTGGACTACCAACAGGAAGTTCTTGGCAGTATATAGTTAAACCTTCTTTTATTTTTAAAGACAAAACAACTAAAGAACCTATTTGGGTAGACACTACAGATAACACTAACGGTGTAAGTTTTAATAAAAATAAAGATTACTATATGGTGGTGGTAGAACCACCATCAGAACCTATTTTGAATAGTGTGGATATTAATTTTAAAAATACTAGAGTTAGTCCTATAGTACTTACAAATAAAAATTTAATAGTAGATGGCGTACCATCACATAGTGGTTCTAAAAGTGCTTTCACATACTCAGCACTAACATTACCCTACCAACCCAACGCGTCTGTTATTCAAGTTTTTGTTAACGGTTTATTATTAAGAGAATCACAGAGTTCACCGGCAAATAACACATACCCAGGAACACTAATCTGGGTGGGTGGAGAATATTATTTTAATGATAATAGATTGATACTTAAACCACAAACAGTGGTAGATGGTGATGTAGTACAGGTTATATACCCAAGAAGTACCGAAAAGAGTTACTATAATCAGAATGTTAATGTTGGTACACCAACAACAGATTCTAATAGTGTTATGTATAAAAACGAAGCGAATTATTTTATAAATTTAGAATATCCACCTATTGGTTCTGTAACAGTTTCTCTTAATGGACAAGTATTAACAGAAAATAATGACTTTATAAGGGTTGGTGCAAGTAAAATACAATTTCTAACTTATACAGTAGGAGGCTCAACTGACTTTACTTCTTCCGATACTATAGTAATGTATTATATAACACAATATAATTTAGTTGGTTTAGCAAGTACAAAAGAACCAAGAATAAATGTAGAGTTAAGTAAAAAATTAGGATTGAAGGAAGAGTTAAAATTAGCAGTGTATGATAGTGATGGTAACGTAGTTCAAGAAGAATTAACTAGTTTTAAAACTACTGATGATGGTAAGGTTAGTAAAACATTTTTTGTAACCGTACCAAATCCAGGTACCTATTCATATAATTTAGAGAGTAGAAGATATTACCCTCTATTAACAGGTAAAGAAATAAAAACAGAAAGAAGTAGTAGATATGTATCATTTACTATTGATAGAGCAACATTCTATTCACCAAATACATCAAGACCATTAGGTGGTATAAAGGATGGTTTATAATAACAATAAAAGATTATAGATAATATTTATAATAAAACAAAAAAATTATGAGTTATATATTAAAAGACACAACACAAGGAATTATTTCAGTAAAACTAACAGATGCTGGAAGAAAAAAACTCTCACAAGGTAAATTAAATATAGAATTATTTCAGTTAGGAGATAGTGAGTATTGTTATGATTGTAATACTAGATTACCAGGGTTAGCTAGTGGAATTGAAATACAACAAGCCAATTTTAACGCACAAAACTTAAATGCAATACCAGAAAAAAATAAAGCACATGTAAAGTACCCAGTACCAATTTCTCAAACATCACCAAATCAAACTTTTGGTGCTGCACAAGCGGCTCATACTTATGAGGAGATTTTTAATAGAGCGAGTCAAAGAGGTTTTTATGAAGGTAATACAGCTACAACGTGTGGGTTCTCGGCATTTACAGGTTCAGCTTACACATTAAACGCTAATTTAAGATTTCCAGTTTCTGCTATGACAGGGGGTAGTAGAATAACTCTTTTATCTGCTCATACATTTGTAGACCAAGCATTCTCAGGTGGAACATTACCTGGATATACACCAGTAATTGGAGACATCCTAGGGATACACTACCAATTTTACAGTGGTTCAACAGGTACTACAGCCGTACCACCTTGTTATGACGCTCCTTGTACGTCACCTTCTGCTATGCTATTTTATCAAATTATAGGTGGAAATAGTACATCTGGTAGAACTGGTTCATCTTGGTCAGGTAGTACAGCAAAACCATTGTTCTATACTGTGGATAGAGAATTACCAGATGTTATGCGTTTTTCAGGTGCTGGTGGAGGAACTTTTATCGGTAATTATACCGGAACCCCCACAGCACCAACCTATGCGTGTGTAAAAGTTTATCCAAATGTAACTGGAGGAACATATTCTGCAAATTCATCAAACCCTATGTTAACATATTTTGGAGCTTCTACACCAAAACCTTATTGGTCACCAGGTTCACTATCTTTTGAAAATAATTGTGATGTTTCTGTTAAAGATGTGAAAGTGTGGAATATGAACATACCTTGGACAGAACAGGTAGCTGGTGTAGATAGTACAAATAGTAATTTTGAATCGGTAGATTATTATGGGTCTACTGGGTATACAGGAACAAAAGAATATCTAGGATATAGAAGTAATACTGGTCAGGTAGACACTGGTACAATTCCAGATACATATGATTCATCAATCACTAGTTCCTCTTGGTATTATGATTCTTATAAAAATAAGGTAGCGGTACCACCATCAAGACAGAAAGCTGTGGCAGTTTTACATTATACAAACCAAACTATATCTAATTTTTACGGTGAAAAGTTTGCTATGAATGAAGACGCAGCTTCAAAAGACGAGTTTGGAAAAGCAAAGAATTTTAGATTGTGTATGCCTTGGTTGATGTGGCATAAAAAATATGTAAATGATGCTGTACAAGGTTGTCCTAGTGGAGCTACTGAATATGGACAATGTTTCTACACAGACCCACCTGGATTTAATGTATTCCCAACACAACCTTACGTAATGCAATCCTCCATCAATCCTAATATGAATGATGATGGGTTAAGATATTATTATTTATGGGATGATAATGCTGGACCACAAAGTAATAATTTAGGTCAAACTAAAGTAGGGCCTAACCCTGTGGGTAAAGTGTTCCCTGATTTAAAAATGGTTGTTATACATGACGAGGAATTAGTAGCGGCCATGTCTTATAAATCTAATAGAAGTTGGACTCTTCCAGCTCCAAAAATAACCAAGATACCAGCTGGAACAAATTGTGTTGGAACAACATCTAATATTGGTGTTTATAATAATACAGCTATAGAAGAAAATATGTATATAACCTACCTATTAGAAAGTAATAGTGGTCTTACAACTGGTTTACATTGTAATTACTATACTTCTGTAAAAAACCAAGCTTTCAGTGAACCTGTTGATTTAGAAATTAACTTTGGAAACGAGTTTCCATTCCTAAAACCTTTTGATTTACAAGCTTCATTTGGTCTTAACCCACTTACACAAGGAGGTATCACCGGAGGAACAGGATGGCAGGCTAATAAAATACACTTATTATACCAAATAGCAAATCCAGGTGAAGACCCAAAACCACACTTATGGAAAAGAGTAGAAGTTACAGACCAAATAGGTGGTAGTGGAAGCCCATATATAACAGCCTCTACGTCAACGTCATACATACCATTAAGTGGTTGTGTCCTAAGTAGTGCGGACACTAGATTCTTCTTAACTAAATCATTAATGGATGATGGGGAAAGTTATACACTTAACGATTATATAACCGTACCAACCGCAACCAGTACAAGTGGAGCTAAGAATCTTACAGGTCCACAATTATTACAATTTGGTGATGAATATTTCTATAATGGAGTATTGGAGACGGATATAATGGCAACTATATATGAAATGAGATATAATATTAATCTCGCTAGTAGTCAGTTTGGAAATACACCAACAGGAAACGGTAGTTCATTAAACCCAACATACCAAAAATATTTTGATGATAATGGTGTTTACCCAAGTAATGTATTTGTAACGGAAGTAGGGTTATTTGACAATAAAGATGGTAATCCAGATTTAATGGCTATAGCCAAATTCCAAAGTCCACATAAGAGACAAGGAGCTGAACAATTTGTATTAAAAATAGATTTTTAAATGGGTTTTGTCCTAACCGCAAATAGCAATACGTTAACAGTAAGTTTAACAGATTACGGCAAATCAATATTAGTTGGTAATGCGGGTGGGGAGCTCTTTAATCAAATAGTTAAGTTTGGTTTAAGAGACGCTGACATAGATTATAGAAGATTTACAGCTGACACTAGTACTCAAACATATGGACCTTGTTACGAACAATCAGTATTAGTTAGCCCAAATATGGAATCTTTATCTGGTACTTGTTTCGATACTTACCCAGACATAAGAGGTAGGTATGGCATAGAAGTTTGTGACCTAGGTATTCTACAAGGACCAACCACTGACGGTTCAACAGTTTTGTTTAACCCTCTAAGGAAAGGTAATTTATGGTACACCACTAAAGAAGATTTAGAATCAAAGTATTGTTTTAGTTCTGATTTTGATGTTACAAGTTTAGGGTTAAATGAATACGGTTGTAAATGTGCACAATTTGGGATTTATGCTGATGAGATGTCTAATGACGCGATACAACCAGGATACCCAACGTATACTGATGTAATACAGATGTACAACTACACTTTAAACCCTAGAAAGTTTGAATCTGATGATAGTTTTAGAGTTGGTGATTTTACCGGTGAAGGTGATATAAATTGTGATGATTTTTGTTGGGTTGTAAAGTGTTACACTAAAGGTATAAAGGAAACTAAAGGGGGTGCTGGAGGAAGAGTAACTAGAGCTACACATAAGAAAATAAAAGAAATGATGGTAACTCTAGGGTGTAGATGTGATGGGTTTAAGGTAAAACCAAAAGCTAAAGGTACTTTTATTTGTCCAGCTAATAAGAAAGTTTACCCTAAAACAGATATTAATGTTAGGTTGTGTGAGAATTTAATGTCTAAAAGTAATGGAGATAAGAAAAATTTAATACAATATGTAGATAATGGTCAAAAAAATGGTAGAAATACTAATAATAGTGTAAAAAATATACGAAGTAACAGTGGAAGCGGATATTAAAAATTTATTTACTAATAAAAACTAATAGTTATAATAATTATATAATAAGAATAATATAAAAATGGGATACGTATCATCAGCATCTTCAGTTTATTTAGACGTACACCTAACCAATTACGGTAGAGGTGTTGTTTTAAGTGGAGATTTAAAAAATAGAATAGTTAAATTTGGGTTATCAGATGGTGACATCGACTATAGATTGCCTACAAATACAGGACATACCGCAACCTCACAAGGTGGGTTACTTCCTGATGTAACTGGTAACCATGTAGATTGTGCAAGTGGTGTTAACGACGGATTCAAAATGTCATCAAAATTACACCAAGTAACCACACCTAAAGACCCAGGTGAACAAACCGCACAAGTAGTTGTGGGTATAGATAAAGATTTAACAGGAACTAAGACTTATTATTCTGATTCAGAGGTTGAGGTTTATATACATGATTATTATGTATTATGTAAACTTTTATCACACTTATATGCAGAAGACCACACATTACTATATAATAGTTTAGGTGGTGGAGGGAGTTCTACATACGGAAATTTCCAAAACGCGTTCTTATCGTCATTTAGTGCTAATTCTAGTATTTCATCTGGAACTTGGAAAAAGGAAACTATAAAAACCGCGTTAGAACTTGTAGGTAGTAAATATAGGGGTCAATTTGTAGATTTTTGGGACTGTATTAAAGTTAATTATTCTAATTTAGGTTTAGTAGAAGAAAAAATATCAATAACTTCTTCCAATCAAACATATATGAATAACGCTGCTGCGGTAAGTGGAAGATTAGCTTTAGAAACTAAAAACTGTAATAACTCACAATACCTGACAGACCAAAAAGGTTATAATTCTGGTCTTTTATATAATATAAAAGGAAATAATGATGGTGTTTCAGTTTCTCCATTTACTTTAGCTTTCTCTCATGGTGAAAACGGTAAAAAAGGAGCCGGTGCAGCTGGTATTGGATTTACAACAACTGAATTTGGTTATCTAGTCCTAGGTAAGGGTGTAGCTTGGGGTTCTTCACCTGACTCAGCTACAGGAGGATACAAAAGTTATCCAGCAACCTTTTCAAACTACACTACCACAACTAATTATGACAAGAAAAAATATTTCCTAGGTTTTGTACACCCAGTAGAATTTGAAAACGCACCTGAATTTGATGGTACAATCGCAACAACAAGTAGTGTGAATATACCAGTGAAAGGTTATGACGAACAAGATAATCAAACTAAAACAACCTACCAAATTGTCAGTACCGTCTTACCAGCATTAAAATATGGTTTTACAAAACCACCTACAGCACCTATTATAACAGCTGACGATAAAATAAAAACTTCGGCAGAAAAGTTAATTCATGAATATGAACAATCATTCTCAAATTCTACGAATAGTACACAACTATCTAATTTTTATTACCCAATTAAAGAATCAAGAGCTTCAACTGTTAAAGAAGTCATTAATCTAAATAAGTATAAATGGGCAACTACTAATATGCCAGAATATCACCAATCAACATATACGGATAACGCACTAGATACTTTTAGTTTATTAGGTACTAATCTAGAATACACAAATGTAACAAAGTCAGGTTATAAAATAGGTGTAGAAGGTGAAACATCACCTTCAATACAAGCTTTATATTCTTTAAATTCAGAAGACGTTAAACAAGGTAAACACTATTACAATTGGTTTGGTAGAATGATGATAACAGGTGATGAATTTTTTAGAGCTCTATATCAAAATTACGATTTAGGTAACGTTAGTTTCCCTACAATAACAAGTCAATATAGTGCAAGAACAGGAACAGCTGGTGTGTCACAATTGGACGACTTCAATATTAAAATACCAATGGAGTTTAAAATATACTCTGAAGATAACCCACAAGCTTTACCAGCTACATGTAAAGTTACTATAGTATATAACAAACGTGCAGCACAACAAAGTATAGGTTATTCTGGGTTTAGTGATTTCTCTAGTAGTGACCCTAATGTACCATATTGGAGGATATACGATAGAACAATACCTGTAGGGGCAACTACATATAACGATAGAAAACCAAGGTTCTACGGTGAAGATGGAGAGAACATAAACGCTTATACTTCCGACCCAACACAAGTAAGTACTACGGGTCATAAAGATACCGGTAAGAGGATATTTAGAAAAGTGTTAGCTGGAGGTACAGTAATACAATAAAATAAAAATTTTTTAATATGGCATTAAATAGTAATAATCAGTTTGAAAATTTTGTTAAGGGGGCACCCTTAACACATAGTAATATGTCACCACAATCATTGCTTGGTAGTTACGCGACACCATTTAAATACCAAGACGATACACCCTTAGCTGGAATTCAAAATGTAGGAGCATATGCTGGAGAAAGACTATGCTATAAAAAGAGTTCTAATTATACTTCGTTAATTTCAAATATTTTACCTCACAGTAAATTATTTTTTGTACTTACAGAAGATATTATAAATAATAAACAACAATCATTAAAGAAAACTACAGGACAAGATAACCCCGTAAATGTTGAGACAGTTTTAGGTCTTACTTTTGTAGGGAGAGACACCTTAAGATATATTTCTGTAGATAATCCTAATGTAGATAAATTTTGTTAACATGCCAATACTTAAAACAATACCTAACGGTTCAAAAAAAATAGAAAATAATGTCATACCATTCAGTGGTAATGGATACCAAACCTGTAGTGGTTCTAGTTTAACTTTTACAAGAGCACAGAGAGACCCTAATAACGGTAGACAATACTCTAACCTGTATAGTTCTTTTAAACTACCAGTGACAGATTTTAGTGGTAATACATGGCCATCCATACCTAATAATTCATATTTTAGTGGATTAAACCAAAGTGACGTACTTGTAGTTAAAATCGATAAAGATAATTACGGAGAATTAATAGATGGAAGAAGTATACACCTAGTGATTCCAACCGGATACACATCTACAGCTTCTTTAACAACACCAGGTGCCGGTGGGTCAATTAGTATATATAGTAGTTATGTTACCTCAGCAAATTGGTCTTCTGATAATCACCCATATGCCGCTGGATTTGGACATTCTGTTAACCCAGGAACAGCAGGGGTTGAAAAACCAAGTACAAATGTAGCCTTCCTATTTAGTGATAGTGTGACTAATAATACAGGTGGGTACGCAACACCAACTGACGGTTGTTGTAGTAGTTGGGCTGACGGGGTACCAACAACATGGGGGTATGCTGCGGGTACTGAACCATCTGACCCACCAGCTGGATACGAGAATGGTAATACAACTTACTATAATATGAGTATAAACGCCTCAACTAGAAAACCACCAGTCAATATAACAGAAAGTGGAGATAAACCAGTTGGTATAGCATATTTGGATAAAGGGTTTTTAGTTTTAACAGACCCAGATATCTTACAATGGTTTTTCTATTCGGGAGCATCAAGTGGTGCTACAGGATACCCTTATGGGTCACAAGGTGTAGCAACAGGAGCAGCAGCAGATATAGCACAGGTTACATTTACTTCATCTACCTCTGCTAGATGTGAGTATTTTACATTTGAAAAAGAATGGCTTTTAAGTGTAGATTGTGTAGCGGCATCAGATGAGTTTTATTCTACAGAAAATGTTACAGCTGCACCTGAATTACAAAATGGAGCGGGAGGTGCTTTAACTACTGTACCGGGAGTATTCTCACTAACTGGTGGTAGTCAAGATTATAGTGCTTATATAACAGAAGTAGGACTATATGATTCACAAGATAATTTATTAGCTGTAGCAAAGCCAGATAGACCTATAGCCAAAGCAGTTAGCTCAACACAAACCTTTACTTTGAAGTTTAAATACTAGATATTTTTTACATGACAAAAGTAAAAAACACACCAAAGGTGTTAGGTTTAGATGTGTCTACTAAAACAATAGGTTGGGCATTATTTGATTATGCTACACATGAACTATTAGAATTAACTCATTTTTCCCCTAAACTTAAACCTTTACCAGAATCTAAAACTGAACAACTATTATTAAAATCTGAATCTTTTAGAGAAGTCGTTGAAAAATATAGAGGTGTTGGAATCACCAAGGTAATTATAGAGGAACCATTATTAAACTCCAATAACATTTTTACAGTATCTATTTTAATGAGGTACAACGCTTTTATTATGAAAACAATTCATGATGTTCTAGGTGTTATACCAGAATTAATATCAACATATAACTCTAGAAAATTTGCTTTTCCTGATTTATTTGTTGAAAATAAAAAAGGTAAAAAAGTTTTATTTGGTGGTTATGATAAAGGATGTGATAAAAAACAAATTATATGGCAAAAAGTTTCAGACCAACAACCACATATATCTTGGAGTTACACTAGAAACAATACACTTAAAAAAGAAAATTTTGACATGACCGATGCTTACGCTTGTGTATTAGGTTATATGAAAAAAAACCAACTTTGGTAATTGAAAAGTTAGAGATTCTTTATTAAATTTATAATATGAAAGAATCAGAACTTGTCGTAGACCTACTCATAGAAGTTTTAGGAAACCCTAATAACCATTATTATAATAAAGGACAAATATCTTTTGATTGTCCAGTATGTGCTGACATAAAAGGGTTGGATAGAGGTGATGGTAAAGGAAATTTAGAAATTAATTATTTAAAAGGTGTTTATAAATGTTGGTCATGTAGTGAGACCCATAATACTCATGGTTATATAAATAAATTATTTTGGAAGTGGGGTAATAAAAAACAGAGACAAACTTGGAAATTAATTAGTCCGGAAGAATTTAAACCAAAGACTAAAACTTATGATAAAATTGTGTTACCAGATGATTATATATCATTTGAGAAAGGAAATAAATTAACTATCCCATATAAAGAAGCTATAAATTATCTATTAAAAAGAAAGGTAACACATGATATGATGGTTAGACACTCTATGGGGTATACGACCCAAGGTATATATCGAGGTAGAATAATAATACCTTCATTTGATGAGAATGATAAAATTAATTATTTTGTCGCTAGGTCCTATATTAACCACAAAATGAAATATAAAAATCCCGAATTTCCGAAAGAAGAGATTATTTTTAATCAGTCTAAAATAAATTGGGAAAAAGACGTTTATTTAGTTGAGGGTGTATTTGATATGTTATTTCTAGATAATTCTATACCTATATTAGGAAAAACTATTTCTGATAAACTATGGGAAACTCTTTATGATAATTGTAAAGCAAATGTAGTTATTTGTCTTGATGGTGACGCTTGGGAAGACGCACAAAAATTATATAGAAAGTTAGACGGTGGAAAACTCAACCATAAAGTAAGAGTTATACGAATGCCAAAAGATAAAGATGTTGCGGAATTAAACGGTGTTAGCGGACTAAAAGAACTTACCTTACTTTAGTATATTAATAACTTCTTCTCTGAAATCATGACACTTAAATACCTTATATTTGTCATTCTTTTCATTAATCCAAACAATATAAGAATCACCTAATTCAAGATTAGTATTTTTCTCAACAATATATTTGTAAGTCGAAAGTTGTAATGAATACGTATTAAGTTCACAAACATCTAAATGACTTATAGGTGCTTTAAATTGTTGCCACTTATTATTTTCTTTAATCTGTTTATTTGTCTTCCAATCCCATATTTCTAACTTACCACTTTTTTCATTCCAGAATAATTGGTCAATCATCCCACATAAACCTAGTTCCTCGTCACCTACAACAACCTCAGCTCTAACAGGTATTAGTTTACCATAAGAATCATCGTAAAACTTCTTAAACAACTCTATAATAGTTTTAACAGCGGTTCTACATTCTAACATGTTCTCTGTACTACCTAAAACCTCAGTCATTTCTTCTTCTGGAAATGGAAATACTTTATTGAATAAATAACTTTCAGCAAAGGCATGAAAAGCCGAACCTTTCTGTGTTGAGAAATCAGCTTTATACTTCCACTCTTTAAGAATCTCTTCTTTTAAAATTCCTCGTTCGTTTGCTTTCTTCTCTGACCAATAGTCACTATCAAAAGGTTGTTTATACTTTCCGATAAGTTGGGTGACAGATGACATTTTTTTATCATTAAGATAATACTTGTGTTCCTTGTCGTGAAATTTTATGTTATTAAATTTTGCTAATTCTCTTGTAATTTCCATATTTTAAGTATAAGTAAAAATATAAGTAAGGAAAAGGGTTAGATTATACCCATTGCTTTTTTAACATAATATTCAGCTAATGGACCACGACCACCAATACTCCAGTAATCAATATCATCAGGGTCTACGTCATATTGTTTATAATCGTAGATAGTAGCTAGAGTACCATCAGAAAATTTAATTGCCCACTCTACCTGTACTTTATCATCGACACTACCTTGGTCCCATGTAGGTGGGCCAAAAACCTTTTCTATATCTTTTTTATAAACCCCATCAAGTTCACCAACTCTACTAGTACCACCCAAATTAAAATTACCAGTTTTAAATGGAAATGGTGAAGGTATTATTATTTCAGTAAAAGTTTGGTCTGGGTCGTTAGCCATATTTTGTGTAAATAAAGTAAATACAAAGGCCTTTTCATCTTCATTAAAACCATACAACCTATATGTTGGTTCTATAATTTCTTCCATTACTTCTTTGTCCCACTTATACGATTTAGCAAATCCAGGTGGTCCACCATGAGTTGATGGGTCTGGACCAAAATACCCCTCTTCAAAACCTTCCTCAACTAACCAAGGAGCTCGACCAACCATATCTTTTAACATTGCTTTTATTCTTCTTTCTTGATAGTCCTTTTCTTTTAATTTTTCAGCTTGATGTTCTGTAATCTTAATTTTTATTGAAGACTCCACAACTGGCTCTTCTTCACTTTCACATTCTTCCCTTGGAACATTTAGTGTCGCTATAGGGTCATCAATAAAGAAATAACCTCTACCGACAGGTAAATCAACCCCATCACCCCAAGAAAATCCAGTTTGATATGTTCCCTCAACCTCACGCTGTCTTGCAGATACAATTGCTTTCCCATCCAAAGTACCATAACCAACCCAATCTAAATTTTGTTTTTGTCTTATACTTAAAGAAAGACTACCAGGAGCAATTCTATATGCACCACCCTCTTCACAAGTCTTTAATGTTGTTTCTGCTTGATGAGCAATTGCAGCAACCTTTTTAACTTGACAGGTGTATATATTACCACCTTTAGTTACGATTAAATCAATACCTAATAATACATCAATAGGGTCACCTCCCCCACCTTGGTGAATAATTTCATACCCATCTTGTCTTAATGCGTCAGCAACATAATTTTCTACTTCCTCACCTTGTTCACTATAGTATGTTGCCCACTTATCGTATTCAGTATCGTCTTTTAAAAAGGCATCAAATATAGCACCTTCTTCATA
>TARA_R110002012_G_scaffold21989_5_pt1 | contig 45453 bp, 43 predicted proteins | sample TARA_R110002012 | Tara Oceans TARA_R110002012 (sample SAMEA4396515) | marine metagenome | biome: Westerlies Biome; feature: [DCM] deep chlorophyll maximum layer (ENVO:01000326); material: water (ENVO:00002006), including particulate matter (ENVO:01000060) such as... | depth 40 m
GAAAAAAGAAGCACTGGCCGTGGCCGAAGCGAACAAGCTGGGCATCCCGGTTATCGCCGTCGTCGACACCAACTGCTCGCCCGATGGTATCGATTACATCATCCCGGGCAATGATGACGCAGCACGCGCCATTGGCCTTTATTGCGACTTGGCAGCACGTGCCGCGCTTGACGGTATGTCTGCGCAGCTGGGTGCGGCAGGCGTTGATATCGGTGCGATGGAAGAAGCGCCCGAAGAAGAAGCTCTGATCGACGGTGGCGTCGAAGTCGGCAATGCGTCGGAAGAGACCGTATCAAACGATGCAATGAGCAAGGACGCGGTTTTGGATATCGAATCCAAAAAAGAAACCGTCGCCGAAGCCAAGTCGTAATCGACTGAATATAAGCGGGTAGGGGCTATCACCCCTGCCTGCTCTGAAAATTCACATGATTGAGACATCGGAGCAGGGTTTCCTGCCCCTTCTTTCATTCCCATTCAAGGAGAACCAAAGCGATGGCAATTACAGCATCCATGGTCAAGGAACTGCGCGACACAACTGGTGCCGGCATGATGGACGCCAAAAAGGCGCTGACAGAAACAGACGGTGACATGGAAGCAGCCGTCGATTGGCTGCGAACCAAAGGTTTGGCAAAAGCCGCCAAAAAATCCGGCCGTACGGCTGCCGAAGGTCTGGTCGCGGTTAAAGTCGAAGGCGGCCACGGTGTTGCCGTTGAAGTTAACTCCGAGACCGATTTTGTCGGCAAGAACGCAGACTTCCAGAAAATGGTCGCAGGTATCGCAAACGCTGCTGTATCCGTTTCCGACATTGACGCACTGAACGCGGCTGACATGGGCGGCAAGCCTGTATCGACCGTCATCACAGACGCAATTGCGACAATCGGCGAAAACATGTCCGTGCGCCGCATGCAGTCGATCGATGGTGATCTTGTTGTTTCATACGTGCACAACGCTGCCGCGCCCGACATGGGTAAAATCGGCGTTCTGGTTGCAATGACCGGTGGCGACGAAGCGCTTGGCAAGCAGATCGCGATGCATATCGCTGCTGTAAACCCTGCGTCATTGTCCGAAGAGGATCTGGATCCGGCTGTTGTTGAAAAAGAAAAGCAGGTCCAGATGGATATCGCTCGCGAGTCGGGCAAGCCCGAAGCCGTCATTGAAAAGATGATTTCTGGCCGTATGCAGAAATACATGTCCGAAGTGACATTGCTGAACCAAGCGTTTGTTGTGAACCCTGACGTGACCGTCGGTGCCGCAGCCAAAGAAGCTGGTGCGACAATCACCGGTTTCGTCCGGCTGGAAGTCGGCGAAGGCATTGAAGTCGTGAAAGAAGATTTTGCTGCTGAGGTTGCCAAAGCCGCCAAAGGTTAATCCATCAGAGCTAAGTTGAACGAAGGGCGAGGGTGCATATGCAACCTCGCCCTTTTTACATGAGTATACCGGTCGACGTTTAACGAATTAACGTGCGAGGTGTGCCGTCAAAGCATCAAGCGCCAACAGATACCCTTGCGCACCGAAGCCACAGATTTGTCCTATGGCCACGGGCGCGATAAATGATTTGTGGCGAAACTCTTCGCGCGCGTGGATATTGCTAAGATGGACTTCTATGACAGGCAGTTCCACAGATGCGATTGCATCCATTAACGCGACAGAAGTGTGAGTAAACGCCCCGGCATTAAAGATGATGCCAGAATGGACGCCTTTGGCTGCGTGAATATGATCTATCAAGACACCTTCGTGATTAGATTGGGCAAAACCGATCTCGACCTCATGGCTATCCACATAGTTTCGACATCTGGCTTCGATATCAGAAAGCGTAGTCGCCCCATAAACCTCTGGTTGGCGGGTACCCAAAAGATTCAAATTTGGACCGTTTAGGATTAGTATCGATGTCATTTGCAAGGCCTTGTCATTAAGCAATCTCATGACACCAGTACCATACGTAAACGGTCCTGTTTAGTCTTTAGTATCAGGATACTCCACGGGGCCGCCATGCTGCTGCCAAGTGGAAAACCCTTCGCGTAAATGCGCCGCATCGAACCCCATGTCATTCAACGTGGCCGTGGTGATTGCCGAGCGCCAACCAGAGGCGCAGTGGAACACGAATTTCTTGTCCTGGCCAAAAATCTCTTTGAAGTATGGGCTGTCCGGATCGACCCAGAATTCGATCATACCACGTGGGGCGTGAAAGCTGCCGGGTATATAGCCGCTGCGATGGCGTTCGCGAATGTCACGCAAATCAACGATAACAACGTCTGGATCGTCGATCATGCCAATCAGCTCGGGGGTATCGATCTCGGTAATCCGTGCCCGCGCTGCACGCACCATTTCCGCCGATGAGACTCTGAGTCCGCCCATAGAGATATCCTTACATTTAATTCGAGGTGAAACAGTCGTGGAACACACCTTATCGCTTGCTGTGATTATGACATCGGCAAGCGGCACGTAAAGAAGAAGATAGCAGGTGCTAACGCTTCAACAAGCATGTTTTCAAAAAAATAAATAAGACCAGTATGTTATACGATATTAATTACCTATAAATGAAGCGATCACAAATAGCCTTAGCACCGATTTATTACATAATACTGATTATGGGAATGTATACATGTTTCAACCAAGTTGAAACAATACACAGGTTTCATTCTGGTAGGTAGGTTAAATAATGATGATATATTTCAACAATCAACGCGCCTATCCTAATGCATAACCTGCACCGCGTACGGTTCTGATCGGGTCATCGCCCCCGTGGACAGTCAACGCTTTACGCAACCGTGCAATATGAACATCCACGGTCCGTGTGTCCACGTAGATGTCTCGCCCCCAAACGTGATCCAAGAGCTGATCGCGACTGAACACCCGGCCAGGACGTTCCAGCAAGGTTACCAGCAACCGGTATTCAGTTGGGCCGAGCTTCAGTTCATTTTCTGCTCGGTTGACCCTGTGGCGTTCGGTATCCAGCGTGATGTCACCAAAGCTAAGTGCAGCCCCAGCCGAAGCTGGACGAACGCGTCGAAGCTGTGTTCGTACCCGCGCCATAAGTTCACGCATTGAATATGGTTTCACCACATAGTCATCGGCACCGGTTTCTAGGCCTCGTACGGTATCGACCTCTTCGGACCGTGCCGATAGCATGATCACGGGGATCTGGCGTGTGTCCTCGCGGGTTTTAAGCTGGCGGCAAACTTCAATCCCGCTAAGAAGCGGCATCATCCAATCAAGAATGACAAGGTCAGGCAGCGCCTCTGCGACCAACAGCATTGCTTCTTCGCCATTCTCTGCGCGACGTACATCAAACCCTTCGGATTCAAGGTTATACGCTAAAACCTCGCGCTGTGCCGGTTCATCTTCCACCAGAAGGATTTGGGGCTGTGACGCTGACATGGGCCTTAGACCTTCAGTTTAGTCGATGTATCATCGGCTTTTGGCCGATCTTCATCGGGCTGTGTCCCGGTAACAAGATAGACAACTTGTTCGGCGATCGACGTCACTAAATCACCCATGCGCTCAACATTTTTGGCAATGAAATGCAAATGCATGCAAGAAGTGATATTGCGAGGATCTTCCATCATGAAAGTCAGGAATTCGCGAAACAGCGCATTGTACATCTGGTCGACGTCTTCATCGCGCGCGATCACATCCATGGCCAGATTGGCATCGCGCTGCACATAGGAATCAAGCGCATCCTTCAGCATGATCTCAACGGTTTTACACATGCGTCGGATGGCTCCTGCGCTATCCGCCACTGGCGGCAACTGTGCCAGAACCGAATTGCGCTTGGCCATGTTTTTCGCATAATCGCCAATGCGCTCCAAGCTGGCGCTAATCTTGATTACGCTTAAGATTAACCGCAAATCCACGGCCGTAGGTGCACGCAAGGCAATGATGCGCGCAGCTCGTTCGTTGATAAGCTCTTCTAGGGCGTCGATCGGCTTGTCCCCTGCCCGCACTTGATTGGCCAATTCTTCATCGCGGGTCTCAAGGGACTGCGCGGCAAGACGAATGGCGTCTTCGACCATGCCGCCCATTTTCATGATTTGTGCCTGAACGCTTTCCAAATCTCGGTCAAAAGCAGACGCAATATGTTGTTCTTGCATAATATTTATCCAATCCGGCCAGTGATATAGCTTTCGGTTCTAGGGTCCTCGGGAGAGGTAAAGATTTTATCGGTTTCTCCGTATTCCACGAGGTTCCCAAGGTGGAAAAACGCGGTTTTCTGGCTAACCCGGGCAGCTTGCTGCATCGAATGAGTCACAATAACCACTGAATAATCCTGACGCAGCTCGTCAATCAGCTCCTCGACTTGCGCCGTTGCAATCGGGTCCAACGCCGAACAAGGCTCATCCATCAGTAAAACTTCGGGTTCGGTAGCGATGGCACGGGCAATACATAGCCGTTGCTGTTGTCCGCCCGACAGGCCGGTCCCCGGTGCCAGAAGCCGGTCTTTGACTTCGTTCCAAATCGCGGCTCGTTTAAGGGCGCGTTCAACGATTTCGTCCAAGTCGGTCTTGTTGCGGGCCAACCCGTGAATACGCGGCCCATAGGCCACGTTATCGTAGATGGATTTCGGAAATGGATTCGGCTTTTGAAAGACCATGCCGACCTTAGCACGAAGCTGTACCGGATCGACGTTACTGTCGTAGATGTCTTCGCCGTCAATCAGAATGTCACCCTGTACTGAACTGATAGCAATCGTGTCGTTCATCCGATTAATGCAACGCAGGAAGGTCGACTTTCCACACCCGGAAGGGCCGATGAATGCGGTTACGGTCTTGTCCAGGATATCAACCGACACGTCCTTGATGGCATGGTTGTCGCCATAATACACTTGCACGTTGCGAGCCGCGATTTTGATCTTGTTTGACATCACATCGGTCTCCGAAGTTACGTTATCTTTCATTGCCATACCTTCCGGTTTTTACCAGCGCCGTTCAAAACGACGGCGCAACAGGACGGCGATGGCGTTCATCGTTACCAAAAAGACCAGCAAAATGATAATGCCGCCCCATGCTCGTTCATAAAATGCCGGATCAGCACGTTTGGCCCATTCGTAAATCTGTGCAGGCATGGCAGAATTCGGCGCAAGCAAGCCTGACGCGATGCTATCAGGCGGGTTCGATGCGATAAACCCGACCATGCCGATCAACAGCAAGGGGGCCGTTTCACCCAATGCCTGCGCCAGACCGATGATTGTGCCGGTCAGTATGCCTGGTGCAGCCAAAGGCAGCACATGGTGGAATACTGATTGCATTTTCGATGCACCCACCCCCAATGCCGCATCACGGATCGATGGCGGCACGGATTTCAGCGATGCGCGCGTCGAAATTATTATTGTCGGTAGGGTCATAAGCGTCAGCACTAGCCCACCAACCAACGGGGCCGAGTTTGGCAAATGCATGTAGTTGATAAACACTGCCAGCCCCAAAATACCGAAAACAATTGATGGAACCGCAGCAAGGTTCGATATGTTCACTTCGATAATATCGGTTAGCAGATTTTTCGGTGCGAATTCCTCAAGATAGATCGACGCCGCAACCCCAATCGGAAGCGCAAGGATCAACACCACCATCATCATGAATAAGGACCCAATCATAGCGACACCCATGCCAGCGGCTTCGGGGCGGGCATCTGACGCGTCTGCGCCGGTAATGAATGACAGGTTGAATTGCTTATTCAAGGCTCCATCGGCATGCAGTGCGTCTACCAGATCAAGCTGAGAGGCGTTAATGTTTTTATCATTAACAATGCTTTCGCGGGTAACGCGCCCCTTCATGTACCCATCGACACGACTGCTGGTCAAAAACTTGAATTCCACGGATGTGCCGATTAAGTCGGGGTTCGCCAGCACAAAATCGCGCAGCTGCGCGGCAGCATCCTTTGACAGGATATCAGCCATCGCCTTTGGCTTTAGCTCGGTCTGAATTCCAAGCGCCGCAACTTTGGTTTCAAGAGCCGCCGACATCAAGGGCGCATAGCCGAAGGTTGAAACCTTTTTGATATCCTCAATATTGCGATCGCCTTTCTTGTCCAGCTTTGCTTCTAGCAACTGCACGTCAAGCGTAAGAAAGGTCTGTTGAAATGCGCCGGAACCACGGCCGATAATCGTCACCAGCAAAATCGCCAACATTAGCAACCCGATAGCAATGGCGATGATACCATAAGTTTTGAAACGCTTTTCAGCCCGGTTGCGCTTGGTGGTGTGTGCGTCTTGCTGAAGCAGCGACCGCTGTGGCTTGGTATGGTCTGGCAAATCAGTCATTCATACTGCTCCCGGTATTTACGCACGATATAAAGTGCTAGCACATTCAACCCCAACGTCAGTACGAACAACGTCAGACCAAGCGCGAAAGCCACCAGCGTTTCGGGGCTGGCAAAGTCGGTGTCACCGGTAAGTTGGCTCACGATACGTGTGGTGATGGTTGTCATTGCCTCAAGCGGGTTGGCAGAGATCCGTGCAATGGCCCCTGCCCCCAATACCACGATCATCGTTTCGCCGATTGCCCGGCTGGCCGCCAACAAGACAGCCCCGACGATACCGGGCAGCGCGGCGGGCAAGACAACTTGGCGAATGGTTTCGCTATGGGTCGCCCCAAGCCCGAAAGACCCGTCACGTAAGGACTGAGGCACCGCATTTATGATGTCATCGCTAAGCGACGATACAAACGGGATCAACATGATCCCCATGACCAACCCGGCCGTAAGGACAGACGTTGCCCCGCTCATCCAATCAACGCCCAGTATGCCGTTTTCCCCGCGTCCAAACAGATTAACCAGAAACGGACCGACCGTCAGCAGAGCAAAAAGGCCATAGACGATCGTGGGGATACCGGCGAGTATTTCGAGCAATGGTTTGGCAAAGGCACGGACCTTGCTATTGGCATATTCGGACAGATAAATTGCGGCAAACAACCCAATCGGGACGGCGACAAGCAGCGCGATGATCGAAATGTAAAGCGTGCCCCATAGCAACGGCAGTATCGACAGTTCACTGTCGCCCCGAAAATTGGGTGCCCAAGTTGTACCAAGGAAAAAATCTTGCCACGGGTGTAGCTTGAAGAAATTTATTGTCTCGAACAGCATCGACAGGACGATACCCACCGTCGTCAGGATCGCCAGCGAAGCCGCTGCAATCAGCATGGACAGCAAGAAGCGTTCAACCATGTTCCGCGCTCGGAACTTTTCTGTTGTCACGCGAAAAGCAAACACTAACCCTGCCAAGGCAATGGTACTGACAATGGCAAACATCAGCAGTCGGCCAGTGCCCTGCATACTACGATACCGTTGTGCTGCGGCCAAAACCTCAGGGCTAACATCGGACCCAAGCGCCACACCGCTTTCTGCCAGCAATGCGCGCACGTCAGTATCGCTTGATGACAGGTTGCGCGCCCGATCAGGGTTAATGGATCCGGCCTGAATTGCCGCGTCCAACCCGTTGGCGACGCGGGTTACGTCGCTCATCACCAAGTTGACGGAAGACCCTTGATCGACGGCGCTTTGCGGAATCATTTCGATCACAGCGTTCTGGATCACAACAGGTTGGATCAACAGCCAAACAACCAGCACAAACAACGATGGAATCGCCGTAAACAAAGCCGCGTTGTATCCATAATAATTCGGGAGGGAATGCAGCTTGCGAGAATCTCCGCTTGCGGCAGCCATGGCGCGGCTGCGCACGATACCAAAAGCCACAACCGTCAGCGCCAACAGCACAAGCACCAAAAGCGTGGTCGGTGCCACATTCAGAAAGTTGCGCATGCAAAGCCCCCAAGTCGTGATCCAATCGCGGACCCGTCGTCACCTAATATTAGACAGAAAACTACCCGGAGAGAGGGTAAAGTCTCTCCGGGTAGAATGAAAGGTTTAGGAATCGCTACCCATGACGATTTCATCAGCTACGATGGCTTGGGTCTTGGCCAGCTCGGGGTCGGATACCAGCCCGTACTCTGCCAACGGACCGTCAGGACCCGCGATTTCATCGGCGACGAAAAATTCAGCGTATTTCTTCAAGCCCGGAATAACACCGATATGCGCCTTTTTGACATAGAAGAACAACGGGCGTGAAACCGGATAATCACCTGTTGAGATGGTTTCGACAGTGGGTTCTACGCCGCCCATTGTAGCCACTTGCAGCTTGTCTGTGTTGTTCTCATAGAACGCTAGGCCAAATACACCGATCCCGTCTTTGTTGCTTTCGATGCGTGCCAAAGTTTCGGTATAGTCGCCATCGATATCGACCGATGTGCCGTCTGTGCGCAGCGCGATACAGGCTTTTTCCGCTGCTTTTTTGTCGTCGCCATTTGCGGCTTTGAACACCTCAAAGTCACCAGCAGCCTCACAGCCTGCCAAGATCACTTTATCTTCGAACACTTCGCGTGTTCCGTGCTTTGTACCGGGAATATACGCTTGGATCGGTTGATCGGGAAAGTTAGCGTTGACATCCGACCATTTTTTATTGGGGTTCGCGACGATCTTGCCATCAATAACAACATCAGAGGACAAGGCCTTGTACCAGTCTTCAGGAGTGAATTCGAAGGTATTACCGTCTATGTCTGATGCGAAAACGATACCGTCATAGCCGATCTGAACTTCGATGATGTCGGTCACACCATTGGCGGCGCAGACCTCGACTTCGGAACTTTTTATCTTGCGAGAAGCGTTCGCGATGTCGATCGTGTTCTCGCCCACGCCTTCGCAAAACCGCTTGAGACCAGCCGACGAGCCGCCTGATTCTACAACTGGCGTCGGGAAGTCAAAGTTTTCGCCAAAGGCTTCGGCAACGATGGAAGCATAGGGCAGAACGGTGGAAGAACCGGCGATCTGTACCTGATCCCGCGCGGCAGCCGCGGTTGCGGACAAAGCAGCGATGGCTAACGCGGATGTGGTGAGTTTAACGAGCGACATGATGTCTCCTGTCAGCTTAGAATTTCTGACCACCCCCATGGTGATCTCGCCGCACCAATATTTAGATGACACTTAGCTTTTGTGACACTCATGTTACAGTTTCATGACAGACAGGGAAAATTCAACGTTCATCTGTCATAAATATAGCAACTTAGGTCATATCCATCGGCAAGATTACGGTGAACTGCGCACCCTGCCCCAGGTTACTGCTAATTTTCAGCCGTCCGCGGTGACGATTCAATATGTGTTTTACGATGGCCAACCCCAATCCGGTGCCCCCTAATGCCCTGCTGCGATGGCTATCAGCGCGGTAAAACCGTTCGGTTAAACGCGGCAGATGAATGGGGTCGATACCCGGCCCGTGATCGCGCACCGTAACCTGGACCGCAGGGCCGCGCAAAGAAGGGTCACGCAGGGTTTGTTCAACTTGAATTTCTACATTTTTGCCTTTGCCACCGTATTTGATCGCATTTTCGATCAGATTGGTGAAAACTTGCAAAAGCTGATCCGTATCGCCCAACAACGGCAACGGGTCGTCCCCCATCAACGCGACCAGCGTAACATTCGCCTCGTCCGCCAGCGGATTCAGGTTCCGCAACGTCGATTGCAGCACATAGCGCAAATCAACTTTGTCAGTAGGACGCACCCGTTCATCGGATTCAACGCGTGACAATGACAAAAGATCGCCGACAAGTCGGTTCATTCGTTCTGCTTCGCCTGTCATGATGCCAAGAAACCTGTCGCGTGCCGCGGCATCATCGCGCGCAGGTCCGCGCAGGGTTTCGATGAAACCCATTAATGCCGTCAGCGGCGTGCGTAATTCGTGGCTGACGTTGGCCACAAAATCGCGGCGCATCTGACTTGCATTCGCCAATTGGGTGATGTCTTGGAAACTGAGCAGGACATAATCCATTCCCATGACTTTGCGCACGTGCACCCGATAGGTCGTATCATTGCCACCATCGTTAGCCAGGTATTGCGCCTCTCGCGGTTTGTTGTCCTGTTGACACTGCTCAACCGCATCCACAACTGCAGGCTGGCGCAACACGTTGATATAATGACGATCTATCGCGGTGTTGCCTAATAGAGTTTGGGCCTCTGCGTTCATCGCGACAATACGTTCGGCGCGGTTCACCGCCAAGGTCGGCAGCGGTAGCGCTGCAAGAAGATCAGGTAGATGAGGACGTAGCACCATTAATTAGATCGGCGCGAGGTCTCGGCGAAACCGCCGTGCGTTTTCTTGGTAGTGTCGTGCGCTGGCTGTCAGTCCGGCTATCGCTGCTGCATCCAGATCGCGTACGACCTTGCCCGGGGCACCCATCACCAATGAACCATCCGGGATCACCTTATTTTCCGTTATCAAGGCACCCGCCCCGATCAGGCAATTCTTGCCGATCTTGGCCCCGTTCAACACAGTAGCACCCATTCCGATAAGTGAATTGTCTCCGATCGTGCAACCATGCAGCATTACCTTATGCCCAATGGTGCAGTTTTCACCGATTGTTAACGGGCATCCGGGATCGGTATGGAAAACCGAATTTTCTTGCACGTTGCTGCCCTTACCGACGTGAATTCTTTCGTTATCACCGCGAAGTGTAGCGCCAAACCATACCGATGCACCGGCCTCGAGCACCACTTTACCGATCACATTGGCGTCAGGGGCGATCCATGCGTCGGGGTCCACGTCAGGACTAATATCGGCCAAAGCATATAAGGTCATTTGGTTTCCTCGAATTCAGCTTGTAATGCGCGCACATGATCCACCAATTTCGGCTGCTGGGAAAGACGCAATCTTTCTGCGGTGATGATCGCCTTGAGACGCGCTTCGGTATCCACCAGGTCATCGTTTACCAGCACATAATCATACCCATCCCAATGGCTGATTTCATCCCAGCTTTTCTCCATTCGCAAGGCAATGGTATCCTGATCATCCTGACCGCGTGTTTCGAGACGACGACGCAGTTCCCGGATCGACGGCGGCAAGATAAAAATCGATAGCACATGCTGCTTGAGAGATGAGTTGGAGATTTGCTGGGCCCCTTGCCAGTCGACATCAAACAACACGTCGCGACCGTTATCTATCGCCTTTTGCACCGGCCCCTTGGGTGATCCGTAATAGTTGTTGAAAACCCGCGCGTGTTCCAACATCTCGCCTTCGTTAACGTATTTGCGGAAATCATCCTCGGACACGAAATAGTAATCTTTCGCATCCGTTTCCCCAACCCTTGGTTTGCGGGTTGTTGCCGAAATCGAAAACTGCAGCGACGCATCCCAGTCACGCAATTTACGTGCGAGTGTAGACTTGCCTGCCCCGGATGGTGAGCTAAGAATAATCAATAGGCCGCGGCGCTCGCTCATATCTTACTCCACATTCTGCACTTGTTCGCGCATCTGGTCGATTATCGCTTTTAACGCCAACCCGACCTGCGTCAAATCGGTGTCCTGTGCCTTGCTGCACAACGTATTGGCTTCGCGATTGAATTCCTGCATCAAGAAATCGAGCTTACGCCCGACGGGCCCACCCTGCCCAAGCAAACCGCGTGCGGCACCCACATGAGCGTGCAATCGGTCTATCTCCTCGGTCACATCCGATTTTACGGCGATGATTGCCAGCTCTTGCGACAGACGACTTGCGTCTACACCGTCACTGTTATCGAGAACCCGCGCCAGATTGCGCTTTAATGTATGCGCCATCTCTTCTTTGCGTTGCTCTGCCAATAGTTTGGCGCGGCCGGTCAAATCTTCGATTTCAGTCAGTTGCGACTGCAAGACTTGGGCCAAGGCCGCACCTTCATTGACGCGCATTGCATCGAAATCAGCCAATACTTTCGCGAATTCCGCGAGCAATGCGACGCTTAGCGCAGGCACATCATCCACCTGCGGCGCTTGTTCCAACACGCCCCGCATGGTGACGATGTCAGTGGCCTTTGAAGGCGCGAGCGACACACCAGCGTCCATTGCTCGGGCTTCGATCTGGTGCAATGCTTCGAGAACGGCATCAAGCTGGCTGGTGTTGACACCAAGTGCACCGCCGCCTTCTTCGCGGGTTATTCGAAGATTGCAGGTCACGTTTCCACGCACCAAAGCGCCAGTCATCTGCTTACGTAACTCGGCCTCGAGCCCGTCAATCCAGTCGGGCACACGCAAGCGCAGATCCAGCCCCTTGCCATTGACCGACCGTATTTCCCACCCCCAGCTATGCGGTGTCAAAGCACCACTTCCAGAAGCAAAACCGGTCATCGAACGTATCATGCGTGGTCCTTGTCTGCTAAACATTCTTGCCCGCCTTAAAAGCGAAACTTCCAATCGGAGCAAGTCGAAAGCCGGAAGATCCGGTAGGGTTCTCACCTTATAGATTAACCAACACCTAAGATTTTTAGAAAAGTTTTAGCCTAAATTGGGCAAAACCGCTTATACCATGGTGCAACGTTTCAAGCGCTTGCCACGTGATTACCACCGAAAAACGTAAGCCAGCGCGGTTTAAACGCATTGTACCGTTGTTACGCAAAGACAGATAACCGCCACTTGATAGCCCACCGCAACCAAACGCACAGAATATTATTTCAATGACCAAAGATGTTTTAGACCCAGATTATACCGTATTGACGCAAGTCCAGGCGTATTGGGAGTCGCTCCGCGGAGAACAGATTTTACCAACGCGGTCTCAGATAGACCCAAGTGGGTTGGACCCTACATTACACCATGCGTTTATCCTAGAACGTATTAAACCGGGGGTGGCTCGGTTACGGGTCGCGGGTAGCCACCTGAACGATTTGATGGGGATGGAAGTGCGCGGCATGGCGATCACTTCGTTCATTCAGATACAAGCACGGCAACGCTTTAACATCATGATGGAAGAACTGTTCGAGACCCCTGCAATTGGGATGCTTGATCTTGTGAATAGTGCTGGTCCGATAGACGCACGCATGCTGCTTTTACCGCTAAAAAGTGACATGGGAGATACCAGTCGGGTACTTGGTTGTTTGATTACCAAAGGAACGCTACCCCCTAGCCCCTGCCGCTTTGATGTACGTACGGCAAAGATCACCGCGCTCCGCTCGGGCATCGCTTCGCATCCCGTCGATACGTCGCAGCACGCAATACGGCCCGTGCAAGGGTTCGCCGAAAAGCCATTTGTGTTTGACGGTGCGTCCAAAAGATCGCGGCCAGCCTATCTGCGCCTGGTGGACCCCGATAAATGACCCCAATAAAAAGATCGGCCGCTTAACCTATTGGATACGCGGCCGATCATTAACAGAATCAAAGTGTTAGCCTGCCGCCTTAACCTGATGTGCCGCGCGACGCGCTGATAGCTCTTCTGCAACCAAAAACGCGAGCTCAAGCGATTGGCTGGCATTCAACCGGGGATCGCAAGCGGTATGGTAACGATCTGATAGATCCTCGTCTTGCACGGCACGTACGCCACCGGTGCATTCAGTGACGTCCTGGCCGGTCATCTCGAAATGGACACCGCCGGGCACTGTACCTTCGGCTGCATGAACCTTAAAGAATTCGCGCACCTCGCGTAGTACGGAATCGAATGGCCGCGTCTTGTAGCCGCTCGAAGACTTGATCGTGTTGCCGTGCATCGCGTCGCAGGTCCACACCACGTTTGCGCCCTCTTCCTGTACAGTTTTTATAAGTCGAGGCAGATGTTCCCCGACGTTGCCCGCACCAAATCGCGCGATCAGGGTCAAGCGCCCCTGCTCGTTTTGGGGGTTCAGCGTTTTCATCAACTGCTTCAGGTCGTCGCTGGTCATTGTCGGGCCGCACTTCAACCCGATAGGGTTTTGGACGCCACGCGCGAATTCGACATGCGCACCGTCGGGCTGGCGCGTACGGTCACCGATCCAGATCATATGACCCGATCCCGCCAGCCACTTGCCGGTCTGGCTGTCCTGACGACAAAGCGCCTCTTCATATTCCAGCAGGAGAGATTCATGGCTGGTATAATACTCAACCGACTGCAGGGTATGTGCGGTTTCCGACGTCACCCCAGCCGCTGCCATGAAATCAAGCGTGTCGGAAATGCGATTGGCGATCTCGCGGTACTTCTCGGCCTTTTCGTTGTCGGTAAAGCCCAAGGTCCAACCGTGTACCTGATGCACATCCGCGTAACCACCGGTCGAAAACGCACGGATCAGGTTCAGCGTCGCGGCGGCCTGAGTGTAAGCGCGCAGCATTTTTTTAGGGTCCGGGATGCGGGCCTCGGGCGTGAACGCCAACTCGTTGATGATGTCGCCGCGGTAGCTGGGAAGCTCCATGCCGTCTATAACTTCTGTAGGGGCCGAACGCGGCTTGGCAAATTGGCCCGCCATCCGCCCCAGCTTGATCACCGGCACCTTGGCACCGTGGGTCAACACGATCGCCATTTGCAGCATCACTTTGAAAGTGTCGCGTATCATGTCGCTGCTGAATTGCTCAAAACTTTCGGCGCAATCGCCCCCTTGAAGCAAGAACGCCTCACCTCGGCCGGCTGCGGCAAGATGCTTTTTCAAACGGCGCGCTTCGCCTGCAAAAACCAACAATGGATACCGGGACAATTCAGCCTCGACGGCGCGCAGCGCGTCCTGATCAGGATAGTCGGGCATCTGGATCCGCGGTTTGTCGCGCCAGCTTGATTTTGTCCAATCGGTCATCATTTCTCTCCGAACTACGCAGCGCCCCATTGTCAGGCGCAAACATTTAGGTCTTTGGTATACAAAAGCCTGTGCCGAGTGACCAGAACCGAAATTCACCCTATTGACCTTGTTGCCGCCTCGTGGGCAAGGTTTTGGGCAGGTTTTGAGGGGCAGCTCCCGCTTTGCCCATAATCTCAAGTCAACCCGAAAGGCGACGAAATGTCAGACGCCCGCCCGGCTACCCGTATCATAGCCAAAGATGAAAAGGCGCGTCTTTTCGTCTTTGTGCTGCTTGAAAACTTTACCATGCTCAGCTTTGCTTCGGCAGTTGAATGTTTGCGAATTGCCAACCGTATGGCGGGGCGCAGCGTGTACGATTGGCGCTTGATCGGGGAAGGTGGCGGGCGTGTACGTTGTTCTGCAGGGGCGGAATTCACCCTTGACGGGGATCTGGATGAACTGCGCCGCGAAGACACATTGGTTGTGTGCAGCGGTATAGACGTACAGTCCGCTACGACAAAGAAACTATTGGGGTGGCTTCGCCGCGAGGCCCGCAAGGGGATGATGGTGGGCGGGCTTTGCACGGCAGCATTCACTTTGGCTAAGGCCGGATTGTTGGATGGGAAAAGGGCGACGATCCATTGGGAAAACCAAGACAGTTTTTCCGAAGATTTTGAAGAAGTGAACCTTACGAAATCGGTATTTGTGGTCGACGGCAACCGGATGACCACGGCGGGTGGGACATCTTCGATCGACCTGATGCTCAAGCTTATTGCCGACGACCTGGGTGAAGATCTTGCCAACTCCGTAGCGGACCAATTGATTTACAGCTCAATCCGAACCGATCAGGACACGCAACGGCTGTCAGTTCCAACCCGTATCGGTGTACGACACCCGAAGTTGAGCCAAGTTATCCAGATGATGGAAGCGAACATAGAAGAACCGATCAGCCCATCGTTTCTGGCACGAGATGTTGGCATGTCGACCCGCCAGCTCGAGCGTCTGTTCCGCCGCTATCTCAACCGCAGCCCCAAGCGTTACTATATGGAGTTGCGACTTCAGAAAGCCAGAAACCTGTTGATGCAGACCGATATGAGCGTCATCAACGTGGCTCTTGCCTGTGGGTTTGCATCGCCCTCGCATTTCTCCAAGTGTTACCGAGCCCATTACGACACAACCCCCTACCGCGAGCGTGGTTCGCACGCGGCAAGACTGTCGATATAAAGATAGGGACAGGTCGGTTCCCGTTGTGTAGCAATCTACAATTGGACTTTTCTTTTGGAATACTGCCGCATAGGCTTTGTGCTGAACATAACGTTCCAACACGGGAGACAATCAATGAAAAAAATGCTTATGGCCACAACGGCTGCGGCATTGCTTGCGACGAATGCATATGCAGACGCTCACAGCAAAGAAGTGAAACTGGGCGTGGAGTTCGGGTTTACCGGTCCCATTGAATCGCTGACAGGCCCGATGGCTGCCGGGGCCGAAATGGCCATGAAGGAAGTTACGGATAGCGGTCTTTTGATGGGCGGCGCAAAAGTGTCGTCGATCCGCGCGGATTCTGGCTGTATCGATAACGGCCTTGCGGTATCGGGTGCGGAAAGACTTATCTCCGAAGGCATCAACGGGTTGATTGGCGCAGATTGCTCCGGTGTGACAGGTGCGGTATTGCAAAACGTCGCGATACCGAATGGCATGGTGATGATATCGCCTTCCGCGACATCCCCAGGGCTATCCACAATGGACGACAATGGCTTGTTCTTCCGCACCTCACCGTCAGATGCGCGTGAAGGTGAAGTCATGGCCGAAATCCTCAAGGAGCGCGGTGTGAAATCCATTGCGTTGACCTATACCAACAACGACTATGGCAAGGGTCTGGCGGATGCGATCGAAACCAGCTTCAAAGCCGTTGGTGGCGAGGTCACAATTGTAGCGGCACATGAAGATGGCAAGGCAGATTACTCGGCCGAAGTCGGTGCGCTGGCCTCTGCCGGGGGTGATATTCTGGTTGTTGCAGGCTACCTTGACCAAGGTGGTCCCGGCATCATCAATGCAGCTTTGGATACCGGGGCGTTTGACACCTTCGGCCTGCCCGGCGGCATGATCGGTGACACTTTACCTGACCGTATCGGCGACGATCTAAACGGATCTTATGGCCAGATTGCGGGTTCCGAAGGTCAGGGTATCGACAGCTTTACTAAAATGGCAGAAGACGCCGGATTCAACGGCACCTCGCCTTACACTCCTGAATCCTATGACGCCGCAGCGCTTTTTCTGCTGGCAATGCAAGCGGCAAATTCAATGGATCCGGCAGAATACGGCCCCAAGATCCTTGAAGTGGCGAACGCCCCCGGAGAGAAAATCTATCCTGGTGAGCTGGCAAAAGCGCTTGAATTGATCGCAGCGGGCAAGGATGTCGACTATGTCGGTGCCTCCGCAGTCGAGCTGATCGGAGCAGGTGAATCCGCTGGCACTTACCGGATGATCGAAGTCAAAGATGGTAAGATCGAAACCATCGGCTTTAAATAACTTCACCAGTTTACAACATCAATACCAGCAGCCCGGGCAATCGGGCTGCTGTTTGAGTAAGAAAAACCACGCATTTACGACGTGGGCACAGGGATATTCATATGATCGTCGTTGACGACGTACACAAACACTTCGGCGGATTTCACGCCGTTGATGGCGCAAGCCTGACCATAGGCAAGGGCACCATCACCGGATTGATCGGCCCTAATGGTGCCGGAAAGACTACTTTATTCAACGTGATAGCTGGTGTTCTAAAACCCACATCGGGCCGTGTGATGATGGACGGCGAAGACATCACCGGGCTGCCCCCGCACGATCTGTTTCACAAGGGTCTGCTCAGAACGTTTCAGATAGCCCATGAATTTTCGTCAATGACCTGCCGCGAGAACTTGATGATGGTTCCGGGCAATCAGGCTGGCGAAACACTTTGGAACACCTGGTTTGGCCGCAAGCGGATTGCAGACCAAGAACGCGTCCTAAAGGCCAAAGCCGATGAGGTGCTTGAGTTTCTGACAATTGAACATCTCGCCGAGCAAAAAGCCGGTCAAATCTCGGGTGGACAGAAGAAATTGCTGGAACTGGGCCGAACCATGATGGTCGACGCCAAAATCGTATTTCTCGACGAAGTGGGTGCTGGCGTGAACCGCACCTTGCTCAATATCATTGGTGACGCGATCATCCGTCTTAATCAGGAACGAGGATATACATTTGTCGTGATCGAACACGACATGGATTTTATCGGACGCCTGTGTGATCCGGTGATCTGCATGGCCGAGGGTAAGGTTCTTGCACAAGGGACCCTGTCCGAAATCAAGGCGAACGAACAGGTCATCGAGGCCTATCTTGGGACCGGTCTGAAAAACAAGACCGTGTCCGCATGAGACTTGGGTTCGCCGCATGGGCCGCTGTCGCGATGATCGCGTTGCCGCAGGCATCGGCGGCCTGTGCACAATTGTCAGAATCCGTGTGGATGTGCGACCGCGGCACCGCATGGGAAAATGCCACCTGGGACCCTGTTGGTGACGGCACCACGCGTTATCTTGGCGAAGTCATCTTAAACTTCACCGATCAGTGGCCAGGCTTTGAAATCAGCGATAGTTCGACAACGCTGTCAGAGCAGTTCGACACCTATACTGCATGGATAGCAGCCGAAAATACGACCCCGCCCGAAGTGCTTCAGGTCGACAAGATCGTAACGCCCCGCGGGTTGACGCTGCGACATTTGCAGTATGACGAAATTGACGGCAGCCGCACCATGAGCGCAGTAATGCTGTCCGAAGTTGGGGCGTCCCGGATCATGGTCTACCTTGATACCGGGGACGCGATGCCGTTGGAAGAAATGGAAAAAATATCGTTTGAAGTGGCAATGATGCTGCGGGACAGCTGTGCGGATGAAGTTGCCTGTGCAGACCAGATTGAACCGACCACGAAGACGAACGAATGAAAGAAACCAACATGAGTGATCCATATGCCGACCGAGGGAACCACGATCTGTCGATCGGGAACCCAAAAGGCCAAGGCACGGCGCAGCCTGTGAGACAAGGCGGAAAAAGCCACCCTGCCCCCGGTGGCCCGTTTTTGATCGGCGAAAGTATGACCGGCGGTTATGGCAATGGGCCGGATATTCTGCATGACTGCACCATTGCCGTCGAAAAAGGCGAGATCGCTGTGATCGTCGGCCCCAACGGTGCTGGCAAATCCACGGCGATGAAAGCGGTATTCGGCATGTTGGATGTGCGTCAAGGTCATGTTCGGCTGGACGGAGAAGATATCACCGCCCTATCCCCGCAAGACCGGGTCGCCAAGGGAATGGGGTTTGTGCCGCAAACCTCAAATATTTTCACGTCGATGTCAGTGGAGGAAAACCTCGAAATGGGAGCCTTCATCCGCCGCGATGATTTTCGCGATACGATGACGCAAGTTTACGACTTATTTCCGATCCTCAAGGAAAAGCGGCTTCAGGCGGCGGGTGAACTTTCGGGCGGGCAGCGTCAACAGGTTGCTGTGGGCCGTGCGTTGATGACCCAGCCCAAAGTGCTGATGCTGGATGAACCGACCGCGGGGGTTTCGCCCATTGTCATGGACGAACTTTTTGACCGGATCATAGAAGTTGCACGTACGGGGATTCCGATCCTGATGGTGGAACAGAACGCGCGGCAGGCCTTGGAGATTGCGGATAAGGGCTATGTGCTGGTGCAAGGTGCCAATGCATTTACAGGCACAGGAAAAGAGCTTTTGTCCGACCCCGAAGTCCGTAAATCGTTTTTGGGGGGATAAGACATGCGCTGGCTTTATATACTTGCTCTGGCATCTTTGACTACCTCTGTGCAGGCGCAAGATACCGGGACAACCGCCGAGGATCACGATGCAGATGGTATGATGGAGGAGCTGACGCTTGAGACCGCACCGTTTCGTCAGGATATCGAGATAACGTGTAGCTTCGTTTACGAATGCGTCGAGAGCGAACAGTGCACAAAAACCGATTTCGCTCCTGAAATTACCGGGAATGCAGGTGGGCTGACGCCAAATGACCTTGTCGTACAAAGCTATATGCGTACCGACGATGAAATGATCGAACTGATCGGGGTTAAATCGAATATGGCCTTGTCCCTTTCAGGCGGCGGCTTTGCTGCACGCCACTTGATGAGCATCGCCGCCAACGGGACCACGCGATATACTGTGCATTACGCTGATGGCCCGACGCTCATCAGCTATTTGGGGACGTGCAACTAATGGATTTACTGAACGCATTCGTTGCATTGGCCAATTACGTCCTGGTCCCTGGCATAGCTTATGGCTCCCAACTCGCTCTTGGCGCACTTGGGGTGACGCTGGTTTACGGCATTTTACGATTTTCGAACTTTGCCCATGGTGACACCATGGCGCTTGGGGCGATGTCGGCGGTGTTGATTACATGGGGATTTCAAGCAATAGGGCTACACCTTTGGGTGCTGCCTACGGCGCTGTTGGCCCTGCCCTTCGCCATAGCGTTCACCATCGCGCTGCTATTGGGCACGGACCGTCTGGTTTACAGGTTCTATCGCGAAAAGAAGGCAAAACCGGTAATCTTTGTTATCGTTTCTTTGGGCGTCACGTTCATCTACAACGGCATCACCCGTTTTATCATAGGTTCTGACGACAAGAATTTCCTGGATGGTGAGCGGTTTATCATTTCGGCAAGGACCTTCAAGAAAATGACCGGCCTTGAAGAAGGGTTAGCTATAAAAACCACCCAAGGCCTGACGGTAATTACCGCAATAATCGTGGTCGCGTTACTTTTTTGGTTCCTGAACAAAACCAGATCCGGCAAGTCGATGCGCGCCTATTCGGACAACGAGGACCTGGCTCTTTTATCGGGCATCAACCCCGAGCGCGTCGTAATGATCACCTGGATCATCGTCGCTTGCCTCGCGACCACCGCCGGCGTTCTTTACGGGTTGGATAAGTCTTACAAACCATTCACGTATTTCCAGCTTTTATTACCCATCTTCGCCTCGGCCATTGTCGGGGGCTTGGGTAACCCTGTGGGTGCCATCGCGGGCGGGTTTGTCATAGCGTTTTCCGAGGTAACAATTACCTATGCCTGGAAAAAAGTTCTGGGTTATCTTATGCCCGCCGGGTTCGAGCCGGACAGCTTAGTGCAACTGATGTCCACCGATTATAAATTCGCCGTAAGCTTCGTGATCTTGCTGATCGTGTTGCTGTTCAAACCCACCGGTCTTTTCAAGGGGCAATCGGTATGAACGATACACTCAAAAACACTGGCCTTTTTGCCATTGTCTCTGCCTTGATCATCTATACAGGCTTTGCGCAAAGCTGGAACGCGGCCCTCTTGATCATCTCAATGGGCCTGATTTCAAGCATCATGGCCTTGGGCGTAAACCTGCAATGGGGTTTTGCAGGGTTGTTTAACGTGGGTATCATGGGGTTCGTCGCCTTAGGTGGCTTGGCCGCAGTACTAATTGGCATGCCGCCTACCCTTGGGGGATGGTCAGCGGGGGGATGGGGGGTCACCGCTGCACTGCTTATGGGGGCCATAACGATCGTCGCGACAGCGATTATCGCCAAACGTATGCGCAAAGGGTGGCTGCGCATGGTCACGATCATGGGGATACTGGTGGCCGGGTTTATGCTGTTTCGGGCTGTGCTTGACCCAGCGGTCGAGGCGATAGAGGCGCTAAACCCGGCACAGACCGGCTATCTAGGAGGGCTTGGCCTGCCGGTGATACTGGCTTGGCCCGTAGGCGGGTTATTCGCAGCCGGAGCGGCGTGGATCATCGGCAAAACAGCCTTGGGGCTGCGTTCGGATTATCTGGCAATTGCCACGTTGGGTATTGCCGAGATCATCATCGCCGTCCTGAAGAACGAAGACTGGCTATCGCGCGGTGTGAAAAACGTAATCGGTATTCCGCGCCCCGTCCCGTATGAAATCGACTTGCAAAACGACCCGGGCTTTATGGAGCGCGCTGCCGGACTAGGGTTTGATCCGGTTGAGGCATCGACCCTCTGGGTCAAGGTTCTGTATGTGTTGTTGTTTGCCGGGGTTCTGCTGATCTTGCTGTGGTTGAGCCAGCGGGCGCTACATTCGCCATGGGGCCGCATGTTGCGCGCTATCCGGGACAATGAAACCGCCGCAGAAGCCATGGGAAAAGATGTGACTGCGCGGCACTTGCAGGTCTTTATACTCGGCTCAGCCATTTGCGGTATCGCTGGCGCTATGATGACGACACTGGACGGCCAATTAACGCCGGGGTCGTATCAGCCACTACGCTTTACCTTCTTGATATGGGTAATGGTGATTGTCGGGGGGTCGGGAAATAATCTTGGGGCTGTACTGGGTGGTTTCTTAATGTGGTATCTGTGGGTCATGGTCGAACCGATGGGGTTATGGCTGATGAACCTTGTAACCATGGGGATGTCCGACGGGTATTGGTTAAAGGATCACCTGATCGAATCCGCCGCTCATATGCGGCTGATGACGATGGGCGCAGTCTTGTTATTGGTATTGCGCTTTAGCCCGCGCGGGCTAATTCCGGAGAAATAGGGATGGAGAATAGGCCATATCCTCGCGGATATGGCCTGCCTTCGGCGAGGATTTAAATCCATTTGGAAGTTCAGGTCAGCGTCCTTTGAAAAGCCCCCCGAGGATCCCGCGAACGATGCGGCGACCAGTCGTTCCCTTGAGTTCTTTTATCACCACACTGGCGATTGCATCCCCCCAACCTTCACTATCCGCTTTTCTAGGCTTGGATGTGGAACGCGACACGCCTTTTCCGGTGTAGCGCCGCGCTGAGTTGTATTCGCGAAGCTCTGCCGGACTATCGTCAGCGTCGGATTTTCGTTCAGCATCCGCGGCTTCGATCGCGGCATTTTCAGATTTTGCAGTGAGTATTTCATAAGCAGATTGACGGTCCAGCCGGGTGTTGTACTTCTCAGCCATTGGACTTTGCGCCATCAGCGAGGCACGGCTGGCCACGTCAATTGGACCCAAATGCGAAGAAGGCGGACGGATCAATGTACGCTCGACCACGCCGGGCACGCCTTTTTTCTGCAACATGGATGTAACCGCTTCACCGACCCCGACTTCGCGGATCGCTTCTTCGGTATCGAAACGGGGATTTTCACGATAGGTTTGTGCGGCTTGGCGCAGTTCCTTGCGGTCTTTCGCTGTAAACGCCCGCAGGGCATGTTGAATACGGTTTCCCAGTTGACCAAGGATGTCTTCGGGTACGTCGGCGGGGTTTTGAGTAACGAAATAAACACCGACACCCTTGGAACGGATCAAGCGTGCCACTTGTTCGACCTTGTCCAAAAGCGCCTTAGGAGCATCGTCAAACAGCAGATGCGCTTCGTCGAAGAAGAACACAAGCTTTGGTTTATCGGGATTGCCAACTTCGGGGAGCTCTTCGAAGAGTTCGGACAGCAACCACAGAAGAAACGTCGCATAGAGCTTGGGGGAGCTCATCAACTGGTCGGCCGCGAGAATGTTGATGAAGCCACGGCCATCGGTATCAGTGCGCATAAGGTCGGACAATGCCAGGGCCGGTTCGCCGAAGAAATCCGCCGCGCCTTGATTTTCTAGCACCAGAAGACGGCGTTGGATCGTGCCTACCGAAGCAGAAGATACATTGCCATAGCGCAACGCCAAAGTGGAAGCGTTTTCACCAACCCATACCAGCAGTGATTGCAGATCTTTCAGATCAAGAAGCGGCAATCCGTCTTCGTCGGCGACCCGAAAGACGATGTTCAATATCCCCTCTTGTGCCTCGCTGAGGCCTAGAAGCTGCCCCAACAACAGCGGCCCCATTTCAGAGATCGTGGTACGTACCGGATGACCTTGCTTGCCAAACATGTCCCAGAACGTCACTGGAAACGAACTGTAGGCGAAGTCGTCGAAGCCAATTGTTGCCGCGCGTTCCGTAAAGGGTTTATGCAGCTTGTGCGCTTGAGACCCCGCGTGCGCAAGGCCGGAGAGATCACCTTTAACGTCTGAGAGAAAAACCGGTACACCCGCGGCAGAAAAACCTTCGGCCAATATTTGCAAGGTGACGGTTTTGCCGGTTCCGGTCGCCCCTGCAATCAGCCCGTGGCGATTGGCATAGCTTAGGTCGAGGAATTGTTGGACGGTATATTCCTCGCCTCCGCCACCGATGAAAATATTTTGAGTCACGTTGTCGCTATCCTTTTCGGGCCACGCCTTTCAGGCAAAGTACCCTAAAAGCATACAACCTTAACCTTTGCGTGCCATAGTGATTTTGCCGCCAGCCTTCATGTCCATTTTGGTGCGCGGCACTTCCTCCCTGTCAGACTGGCCGTGCCTTCGGGTACGGCCCTTTTTTTGCGGCGTTGCAGCATAAGACCCGCACATAATTGAATTTTTCTTGTTGACCGCTCTGACATCCTTTCGTAACGTGTCGTCAATAAGTCGGCCCAGTCCGACGGGGAGAACGAAGAACGGGAAAAGAGCGCTATGCGCTCTTTTTTCTTTTGTGCCTACGCGTCGCCTGATTTTCCATCAGCAAGAACTTGCCCTATGGTGCGCTGGTTTTTCTGTATGTTACCTGACAATCCGATTTTGGCATGTTAAATAGGGGCGAACCTAACTGATTTGGAACGAGCATGAACAAGTATCTTACTATTCTTCCTATTTGCGCGGCGCTTGCCTTGACCCTGCCCGTTTCCGGCTATGCCCAAACATCCACCTCGGAGGCCCCTGCGGCTGAAGTGGAGGCAACACCTTCGGATACAGCCCCAACGGAGGGAGCAACATCTGATGCAGTGTCATCGGAAGCGGTGCCCGCTGACACAGCACCAGCCGATTCCGAAGATACTGCATCAAAGCCTGCCGGGATCGAATCGCAGCTGAGCTTGGGCGAAGACGGTGACACGACCCAGACAATAGGCAAACCCTACACCAAGGAAGTAATCGGCGCGTGGGAGATGCGCTGCATCAAGACCGAAGAGGAAAACGACCCCTGCCAAATGTACCAACTGATGGACGATGGTCAGGGTGCCCCGGTTGCAGAGTTTTCCTTGTTTCGTCTTCCTGACGGTGGCAAAGCCGAAGCAGGTGCTACTGTCGTCGTACCCCTCGAAACAGCGCTTGCGGCACAGCTTACCGTTACTGTCGATGGTGGCAAAGCTCGCCGCTATCCATTTGCATTCTGTAACTCAGTTGGCTGCTACGTGCGCATGGGGCTGACACCGGCTGATATAGCAGCGTTCAAGCGCGGCAAGGAAGCTTTGATCACCATCGTGCCTGCACTTGCGCCCGATCAAAAGGTCGAGCTGGCGCTATCGCTTAACGGATTCACCGCCAGCTATGACAAGTCTTCGGTGCTTAAAAAGTAAAAAACATAGCTACGCGCTGTAACGTCTTTTGGTCATCTCCTTGGTGGAGGTGGCCTTTTTTTATGCTTGGAGCGCCTTAAGAACGATAACGGCGTTCATACCTCCGAAGGCGAAAGCATTTGAAAGCGCTACATTCACCCTGGCGTCACGCGCGTGATTGGGAACCACATCAAGCGCGCAATCGGGGTCGGGTTCTTGATAGCCGATCGTCGGGGCAATCACCCCGTCGCGCAGCGCCATGATACAAGCCAACAATTCAACAGCACCGGTGCCCCCGATCAAGTGACCGTGCATGGATTTGGTAGAGCTGATCATCAACCGTTTCGCGTGGGTACCGAATACATCTATAACTGCCGCACATTCGGTTTTGTCATTCGCCATGGTCCCGGTCCCGTGAGCATTGATATAACCCACTTCATTGGGGTTGACCTGCGCATCAGCAAGGGCGCGCGCCATCGCCCGAGCGGCACCTTCCTTGGACGGCATGACAATATCCGACGCATCCGACGTCATGGCATAGCCCGAAATTTCGCACAATATGTCTGCACCTCGGGCACGGGCACGCTCGTATTCTTCGAACACAAATATGCCTGCTCCCTCGCCTTGCACCATGCCGTTACGATTGGCTGAAAACGGTCGGCAGGCATCGCGGCTTAATACGCGAAGCCCTTCCCAGGCTTTGATGCCGCCAAAACACAGCATGGATTCAGCACCGCCCGCGATCATTACCGGGGCCATTCCTGACCGCACCATTTCAAACGCCTGTGCCATCGCATGATTGGATGAAGCACAAGCGGTCGAGACCGTGAACGAAGGCCCTCTCAGGTCGTACCCCATGCTGATATGGCTGGCGGCTGCATTGTTCATCAGCTTGGGAACCACAAAAGGGTGCACCCGGTTCTTTCCCTCTTCGTAGACGGCACGATAATTATCATCCGACGTACTGATGCCGCCGCCTGCGGTGCCCAGGATGACGCCCGATTTGTCCGCAAGCTCTTCGGTAAAGTCGAGCCCGGACTGGGAGACTGCTTCGGCCGCCGCAACGAGGGCAAATTGGGTAAAGCGATCATAAAGGGAAATTTGATGACGACTAAACACATGTTGGGCATCAAAGCCTTTGATCTGGCCACCGATCTGGATCGTCAGACGCTCCACATCACGAAACTCTAGAGCTCCGATTCCGCAGGTGCCTTCGCGCATGGCATATACCGTATCGGGCACATTCATCCCAAGCGCGTTGACTGTCCCGGCCCCGGTAATGACGACGCGTTTCATCGTTCAGGCCTGCTCTGCACGCAGCCGTTCCACCCCTGCAACGATGCTGGCAACGCTCGTGATGTCGAAACCCGAGGTCCCCGGTTGATTGGCATTAAAGGGGACGCTGATATTGAATGCTTCCTCGATTACAAAGATGCTTTCGACCACCCCCATACTGTCGATCCCAAGCTGTTCCAGGGTACTGTCAATGCTGACATCTGACGGATCTAGAAATGCCTGATCGGCAAGAATAGCGATAACCTGATCTTTGGTGCTCATCTTATTCTCCGTTAATGCGTACCCTTGCTTTCGTCAGTAGCTTTTGGCCATTCGCTCTTGGCTACTTCAGCCTTCAATTTAGCGAAATCACGTATCAAGCGCGGCAAGCGGCGCAATGCCTTGTAACCCTCTATTTGTTTGCTCATTTCGGTTCCAGGATAGCCCAGCATTGACCGCCCGGCCGGCGCGTTCGACATGATCTTGGTACCGCCGCCTGCAATGACGCCGTCACCGATAAAAATATTGTCGCTCACACCGACCTGACCGCCCAATACGACATTGTTACCAATCGTTACTGACCCGGCAATACCCACCTGCCCGCACAACAGACAGTTTTTACCAACAACCACATTATGACCAAGATGCACGAGGTTATCCAACTTCGTTCCGTCTCCAATCACAGTATCTCGAATGGTGCCGCTATCTACGGTAGTGTTCATTCCACATTCAACATCGTTCCCGACGGTAACACCGCCAAGCGTGTGGATACGGGCCCATTGTTGCGCTTTCGTGTCACCGCGGTCACCTAAAGTCTTGCGGGTCTCTTCTACGGTGCTTGGTTCCAGCGTCACAAACGAAAATCCGTCACCACCAAGCCTTGCACCGGGTTGCGCGATGAAATCATCACCAATACGGACGCGTGCGCCAATACTGACGTGGTCGCGCAGATAGGCGTTTTTACCCAATACGGTATCCGTGCCGATATAACACTGTGGCCCGATGACGCTGCCCGCGCCGATTTGCACCCGGGCTGCAATAATCGTCAGCGGACCCACGGATACATCGTCTGCAAGCTGTGCGGTCGGATCGATGATCGCTGAGGGGTGGATGCCCTTTTCAAAACCTTGCCCCGGGTCCATCATGCGTGTCAGCCCTGACATCGCAAAGCGTGGTCGGTCAGGCAAGATCGCCGCTTTCAACCCCATACTTTGCCAGTCAGCGTCGGGCCATAACATTGCTGCCAACGCGGCACCGTCCGACAAGGTTTGCGCATATTTCGGGTTCATCGCAAGCGCCAGATCATCGGCATGTGCGTTGGCGGGTTCCGCCAGTTTTGCAATCCGCAGCGTAGTATCTCCGACAGCTTTCGCGCCAAGCGCATCGGCTATCTGCTGGATAGTATAAGTCATCACAGGTCTCCCCTTATCGGGGATGAGAATTACCCCTGAACGGCACCCAATGCCACCCCTGCCTTGCTCAGTGCTTCCCAAATTCGTGCGTCACGGCCATAGATATCGGCGCGATACTGCGTATGACCGCGCGGAGTGGTAAAGGCGGTACGGTAAATCAGGTGAACCGGCAGCTCTACGTCCAGATGCACAAAGGTTTCTCGCTTGGTCGCCAGCTTGGCTTTGAAGAACCCCACGGGATCGTCAGTCTGAGCTGCCAGAAGCTTGTACGCGAAATCAAACGGATCAGCCAGCCGCACGCAACCGTGACTGAAAGCGCGGACGTCCCGAGAAAAGAGGTTCTTTGATGGCGTATCATGCAAGTAGATGTTGTATTTGTTCGGAAAGATGAACTTCACAAGCCCAAGTGCGTTACTGTTGCCGGGCTTTTGGCGCATGCCAAACGGGAAGTTGCGCGCATTATATTTGCTAAAGTTAACCGATGACCGGTTGATAATACGCCCACTTCCATCAATCAGGTCGATATGCCCCGCCGCATTGGCGTTACGCTGCATGGAAGGTAAATATTCCTTGGTGACGATCGACCGTGGCACAGTCCAGGTCGGGTTGATCACGATGTATTCCATCATATCGGAAAACTCCGGCGTCGGACGGTCGTCTTCTGCCGCGCCTACGACCGAACGTGTTTCAAAGGTGACTTCGCCATTATCAACAATTTCAACTTTGAAGGCAGGGATATTCACAAGAATATGCCGAGGGCCGCGTTCGATGTTCATCCAGCGTTCACGCTCCATCGCAACGATCACGGATTTCAGGCGGGTTTCAACACTCTTGTTTATCTCGGCCAAGGTGGTCGATCCGGCGACGCCATCTTCATTCAACCCGTGGTCTCGTTGGAACTCGCGCACCGCCTGTTGCATCGTAGCATCATAGCTCGACACGTTTGACCTGTTCAGATAGCCCATTGTAATCAGCCGATTTCGCAATGCGATAACGGTGTTGCCCTGTTCGCCGGGCTTTACCGAAGTCGCCGGAACCACAGGGCCCCATCCGCCTTGCGCCAAAAGCTGTTCCATGCGCAGCTTTTCCCGCATCAATGCGTTATATTCCATCGTCCGCGGGCGCAGGTTGCGAAAGAACAGCATCGGTTCTGATGCACTGAAGTCTTTCAGGTATCCCTGACGATCCCTATACGGCACATCGCGAACGATCAGCTTGTCGATCCGTGAAGGTATCAGCACCCCAGATTGGATATCACGTGCATATTGCAGAAAGACGCGAGTCATTTCCACTTCCGCCAAGCCCCTGTCTCTTGGGCTCCGGACATTTTTGAGCTTTTCCATCAAGCCCTCGGGATCGTACCGGGCTGTGGGAAGCCCATGCAAATGCGCGGTGGTGATAGCAGCCATCAGCGCAGCACGACGGCTACGTTGCGTATCATTTGCTTCGGTCCAGATCGGGGCATAGTCGCTGGCGCGATAGTAAGCCGCGATATCCTGGTCGCGCGATGCGGCCTCGGCAACGGCTTGCTTAAAGGCTGTAACTTGCGCGACAACCTGATGAGGAGCGATTAAGAGAGCTATTAAAGTGGCCATCAATCCAAAAAGAATTGGAATGCGGCGTGATCGCCCTACGCGAATACCTAGAATTCTCTGCATCGAATCTTCCTCAGACAAAGGGTACCAATAGTATCTGTTACGCCTCATGCTACCGGATATTGTCCAATAACATTCGCCGTGAGCACCAAACTAAGGCAAAAATGATGCCTTCGTGCATCGGTACTGTGGCAAATATCACCAGGTCAGCAAGCTTTGCGCAGCTTTTCGCCTAAAATTGTTGATTGATGGAACCTTTTTGATTCAGCACTTGGTCAAAGAATCTCGCTATGCCATAAAACTGTTGCATCTGGGGATAGGTGAAAATTTCCATGTAACATCATGGAACCACGGGCAGAAAAACGGGACACAATTTTATGACTGGTATGAGTTCTTCGGGCATGTCCCGACGCGCACTGTTAGGTGCATTCGCAGCGACAGCGGTGACAGCCGCTCCTACGTTCGCAAATGCAGCAAGTTTCCTGCGAGGAGCAGGCGACATTCGCAGGATCAAAATGTACTCCGGGCGGACAGGCGAACGCATCGACATGATTTACTGGATTGAGGGTAATTATATACCCGACGCGGTGAATGAACTGAACTATTTCATGCGCGACTGGCGCACCGATGGGATCAAGACCATTGATATGCGCACGGTAGACATCATGGCCGCCTCGCATAACCTTTTGGATGTGACCGAACCATACATGCTTTTGTCAGGCTACCGTAGCCCCAAAACCAACGCTATGCTTCGGTCAAGATCCCGTGGCGTCGCCAAGAATTCGCTTCATATGCGTGGTCAGGCAGCCGACCTGCGTTTGGGGTCACGCTCGGTTCATCAGATGGCAAAGGCCGCGATAGCATGCAACGGCGGCGGTGTCGGGCGATATTCCGGCTCCAACTTCGTTCATATGGATTGCGGACAAATTCGCAGCTGGGGTGCCTAAGCACTCTTTGATCGCCGTCCTAGTAAAAGCGCCATATGGCGCTTTTTTTGTTCACAACGGGAAAGTTATCTAGCCTAGAAATGGTGCCTGAACGCTAATGGATCAGACACCATTTCTAATGGGGTCTAGGGCAATTTTCTCAAGGGGTCGCTGTGCTTGGTTAACCCAAAGTTTCACGCACCGCTTCTTCGGTTTTGGCGATTACGATATCGGCCTCTTGCTGGGTAAGACAGAACGGCGGTGCAAACCCCAAAATGTCACCCTGAGGCATCGCACGACCGATGACGCCCTTTGCAACTAAGGCTGTCGCAACCTGCCCGCCAATCCCCGCTGAAGCATCGAAAAACTTTCGCCCGTTTTTTTGTTCAACGAATTCAATCGCTGCCAGCATACCGACACCACGAATATCACCAACGTTAGGATGATCGCCGAGTCGTTCGCGCAAACCTGCGCGCAGGTAATCCCCTGTGACGGTGTTATTTTCGATCAGATTCAGATCATCAATCAGCTTTAGGTTTGCCACACCGGCGGCTGCACCGATCGGGTGCGCCGAATAGGTCCAACCGTGCCCAAGAGGACCAAATTCATCGGTGCCGTCTTCCAAAACCTTCCATACCTTTTCAGAAACGATAGACCCTGACAAAGGGGCATAAGCCGACGTAAGCCCCTTTGCTATGGTAATAAAATCCGGCTCCATTCCGTAATGCGTTGACCCCATCATCGTACCTGTACGGCCAAAGCCCGTCACGACCTCGTCTGCTACCAGAAGGATATCATGTTTTTGCAGGACTTTTTGAATCGCAGGCCAATACCCTTCGGGTGGCGGCACAATGCCGCCGGTCCCCAAAACCGGTTCGCCGATGAACGCTGCAATCGTGTCTGGACCTTCGCGGGCGATCAATTCTTCAAGCTTTTGGACGCAATGGGCAGTGAAATCAGTCTCGGTCATATCAAGGTCGTCACGCCGGAAATAATATGGTGCCTCAGTGTGAATGACCTGATCCAGCGGCAGGTCGAATTTCTTGTGAAACAGCTCAAGCCCGGTCAAAGATCCGGTGACCAGCCCAGATCCGTGGTAACCGCGCCACCGCGAGATGATCTTTTTCTTTTTCGGCCGTCCCAGAATGTTGTTGTAGTACCAGATTAACTTGACGATGGTCTCGTTCGCATCGGACCCGCCCAAGCCAAAATAAACCTTGGACATCGATTCAGGGGCCCGATCCATTACCATCTTGGCGAGTGTAATTGATGCTTCGGTACCATGCCCAACGTAGGCATGATAATAGGCCAGTTCATGAGCCTGCGCAGCAATCGCATCGGCAATTTCGGTCCGCCCGTATCCGACGTTCACACAATACAGCCCAGCAAAGGCATCTAGCAGCTTTTTGCCATCCCGGTCCTCAATATAAACACCCTTGGCACCAGTGATGACCCGCGTAGGGGTTTCACCGCGCCGGTGTTTTGCCAAGTGGGTAGAAGGGTGAAAAAAGTTCTCCCGATCCCATTCGCTCATCTGGTCATTATGCAGCATGCTGTTTCCTCATATGATTGATGGACGGTCAAAGTGCCCCGTCTCGAAATTGAATATTGACCATCTTGCAAGACGGATCTCTCATCGCGACCATAACTGTTAGTCAAAGACGAATTATCTGAAGTTCCCTGCATATTTGGAATAATATGTATGTATGGACCAATATATGACCTTAATCATCTGCGTGTGCAGAAAATAGATGCAGGGGAGCCGCAGGGCTGCGCACCGTCTTGGTGACAATATAAGAATAGTACCGCGCAATATCGTCCGAGGCGTCAAGCACGGTTTCCATAAGCTCTTGATAGGCTTCGATGGAGGACGCTACGACCTGGACCAGATAATCATACCCCCCGCCTATTGCCCAACAACCGATAATTTCAGGGTGCTTGCTGACCGTGTTCTCAAAGGATTGAAACCGCGCCACGGCATGCGAATCCAGCTCTATTGTCACAAATACCGTAACCGCGCCCGGAAGCTTGCGCAGGTTGATTTCGGCATGGTACCCGGCAATCAAACCCGAAGCCTCGAGCCGGCGCAAACGTTCCCAACACGGCGAAGGTGAAAGCCCGACCTTTTCAGCCAACGCCGCTTTGGTCATCCGCCCGTCGACAGACAACGCGCGTAATATCCGGAAATCAATGCGATCGAGTTTCAGCATAATCGACCTATAACGCCGCAGGGCAAGCTCAGCAACCGACTGGCCCCGCCATGTTTGTGGCCCCCCCCCAAGGCACCGGCATGCAGACGATGCCCTGCCCTTGCTCACATTTTCGTACCAGTATTTCCCCTCACATGGTTTTGCGACACGCAGGGTATTCGCTCTGCTCCCACAGTCAGAGGAAATGCAGGCCAGAGGCAGTCACTTCCAATGCGCAACCGAACGCTTCTCAAAACTTTCGCGAAACTGTCTGGTTGAATTAGGCATCAGCTCACCAGAGCCCCAATCGAGAATGACCGCGTATTTACGCACCGCATCCATCTCGTTGATATCGCCTTTTTGGTACATCTGCGAAACGCTATCGGGGTCCATCCTTGCCCACCCAACGCGATGCTCACGGATGTGCGCGCGGGCTTTTTCCGTTGCGGCTATGTCGATTTCATAATCCAACATATCCGCATCTATAACCTTTATCACGACCCCGTAATCTAGCTCGGCTCGCTTAACAGAGACGTATTCGTCGATCACGTCTTGGCGGACACGCTCTGTATCACGCTCTAACGGATCGCCGTAGCCTCCTCCTCCAGCCGTTGGTCGGGTAAACTTGTCGCCGCTTTTGATCTTGTAATTCGAAAACACCGAGCCAAGCCATTTCTCCTCGCCGGTGTCGGCGTGTTTGACCATTAGTCCATGCGGCATGGAGGGCAATCCCCCCTCTACCCCCCAAACGACGGCGCGTTCCCGGTCGCAGATATAAGACATCACCGTGTTGTCGGCCTCTAGCAAAGTAGACGCTTTGATGACACCGGCACCACCACGCCATTTTCCAGGGCCAGGGCTGTCTTGCTTGATCTGAAATTCGTCTGCGCGTGTCGGGTTCACCCGCTCATTGCCTTCGGAGGGCTGCGACATCAGACCAGTACCGAAACAGGCGGTGGTAACGTCGCTGCCGTCTTTGCCGTTGCGTCCGCCCCAGCCACCGGGCAACCATTCATAGAACATGTAAATAGGCGTGTCTGGCTTGCGCAGGTCATTCCCACCGGCCAGAAGATATTCTAGATTAAACGCACACGCGATGGCACGATCGGGCATGATCTGGGACCACATTTCGAAAATTGCATTCATAATCTTTTCGAAGGGCATCAAAAACCCGGTCACAGCCACAGGCCACTCGGCGCTCACAACGCTGTTCTTGGGGGCTCTGACTTCGACCATGCGGTAGAATCCACTGTTAAGCGGAAGATCCGGAAAGAAAGTCTTCATGCCTGCGACCACAGCCGAAAAGGTCGCACCATGCGCGGAATTGTAGATTGACGAGATCGTAGGGTGACTACCTTCAAAATCATAAACAATTTGGTCGCCCTTGATCGTCATCTTGATATGGATCGGGATCATCCCCTCGCCGGCCCCGGGATCGCGGTCGATATAATCCACGGCCTCCCATGTACCATCAGGCAAGTCCGCGATCCGTTGCCGCACGGCCCGCTCAACATAGTTCTGCACTTCTTCCATACCTTGGGTGACCTGACCACGGCCGTATTTACCAACCAAACGCTGAAGTTCGCGTTCGGCGACCTGCGTCGCTTGCGCCTGTGAATGGATGTCTCCGATTATGGCGGCCGGGTCACGTGTGTTGGCGGCAATCATGTTTGCCACATCGGCGCAAAACTTACCTTTATGAAACAAACGTATCGGCGTGATCCGCACCGCTTCGCCAAACATCTCATGTGCTGCGACGTTAAACGATCCAGGTACCGAACCGCCCAAATCAGACCAATGCCCGTTGGATTGCGAGAAACCGATCAGGGTCTCTTCGTCAAAGATCGGTCGGATAAGGCGCACATCGCTAAAGTGGGTGCCGCCGGCGTAGGGATCGTTGATCGCATATACATCGCCTGGATACATATCGCCTTTGAATACGCGGATCACATCCTTGCAGGTATAATGGAGCGTACCGACATGGACGGCGATGTCTGAATTTCCCTGCGCAACGCAGTTACCGTCCGCGTCATGCAGCCCGTTCGAAAAATCACGGTTATAGATCACAAATGAGTAACAAGTTCTCAACATCTGCTCTGCCATCTGGTCAACAGAGGTAATGAAAGAATTCTTGAGAACCTCGAATGTGACCGGATCAAGTTCCTGATTGGATGTATTTTTCATGTCTTAGCCCTTCACACGGATAAGAATGTTCAAGTATTTATCGACTGTCGCATTGGTATTTGGTGGCACGACAACGGTCGAATCAATTTGCTCGACAATCGCGGGGCCGGCAAATTCTGCACCGGCTTTTATTTCCTCGCGATTATAGATTGCTGCCTCACAGCGTTTGCCTTTGAACCAGACTGCGCGCTTGCCAGCAGGTTCAGGTACGTGTTTGACCACCTCGAACGAAGGTAGCTTGGCCTTTTGCACCACGCCAATTGCCTTGACCCCTACCCTAAAGATACTGACCGGAGAGTCTTCGCGGCGAAAATTGTATTCGCGCGCGTGTTCGGCGTGAAAACCGTCCACCAAATCTTGCGTGCTCGTAATCTTTGACGGAGCGGATACGGACAAGGAGCGCCATTGGCCTTGATACATCATTTCAACAAAGCGTTGCAGGACCGTGTCTTCGGGCAATACGCCTTCATGATGCAGGCGATCCACCGCTTCTTTTTCGATCTTTGCAAAAGCGGCTTCCAGGTCGTGCGCCGTCGTGGTGGAGGCGTCCGCCATAAAACTATCGGAAAAGTCATGCTGTATGTCGACCAGCAAGCACCCCATAGCAGAGGTGACACCCGGATTTGGTGGGACGATCACAACCGGAATAGAGAGTTCTTGAGCCACAGCCGCACCGTGCAAAGCACCTGCACCGCCAAAGGCAACCAGCGCAAAATCCCTCGGGTCATGACCACGGCTGATGGACAAAAGGCGCACCGCGTTTGCCATGTTGGCATTTGCGACATCAATGATCGCCTCGGCTGCTGCGTGCAGTTCCATGCCGAAAGGCTCTGCCACCGTCTCGCGCACCGCATTTTCGGCAAGTGCCGGGTCTAGCGTGATATCACCTCCGGCCAAGCTATAACCAAGCCTGCCGAGGACGACATTGGCGTCAGTATTGGTCGCCACCTCGTTGCCGTTAGAGTAGCAAGCCGGTCCCGGCTGCGCACCTGCGGATTGCGGGCCATTACGCAACGAACCCCCTTCGTCCCTCCAGGCCAGAGACCCTCCACCGGCACCGATGGTGAGCACCTCGATGCTGGGAAAGCGTATCGGGTAGCCGTATTCGATGTACCAGTCCTTGGTGACTGTGGATTCACCTTGATAGGTCAGCGAAACATCTGTGCTGGTCCCGCCCATGTCGAACCCGATAGAGTTTTCATAACCACACAGGTTACCAATAAAGCGACTTGCAATCGCCCCCGCTGCAATGCCGGACCCCGCCAGACGTGCGGCGAAGTCCTTGACACTTGCTGGCGTCATCACGCCCCCTCCAGAGTGCAGCAAAAGCAGATCGCGTCTGTATCCGCCTTCAGTCAGCTTGACGCTGAGCCGCGAGACATAATCGACAACCACCGGTGACACGACTGCATTAACCATCGTGGTCGAAAAGCGCTCGTGCTCGAATATCTCTGGCATGATCTCGGACGAGGTTGAAATATGCACGTTGGGCATAACCTCGCGCAGGATCTCGCGCACCCGAAGTTCGTTGCTGGCGTTGACGTAAGAGTTGATTAAGCACACCGCTATCGCCTTCACGTCGCGCTTCTTTAGTATTTCGGCAACGCGCCGCACTTCTTCTTCGTCGAGGGGTTGAATAATCTTACCCGCTGCATCGACCCGTTCCTTGACAGTCAACCGGTCGCGGCGAGGGATGTAAGGCTTAGCAACATCCTTGTATGTATCCCACAGATCCTCCTTGTTCGAGCGACGTATTTCTACAACATCGCGAAAGCCTTCGGTGCATACCATCGCGGTGCGCGGCAACTTGCGCGTGATCAATGCATTCGTGGCAACCGTGGTCCCATGCGAGAACAGTGTTACGTCAGCCAAATCTATCTTCGCCTGCGAAACTCCGGTCATAATAGCACGCATCGGGTCATCTGGAGTCGACGGTGTTTTTTCGATTCTGATTTCACCGGTTTCTTCATCCATGATGCAAACATCGGTAAAGGTACCGCCAACATCCACCGCTACTCTTGTCGTTGTCATATGTCGTTCCTAACCTGGTTAAACGTGCGATAGGGCCACGAACTACGTCGTTCGTTTCGCCACAAAAGGCTTTTGCGCTAAGGGCGATCCGACGTGTGCTATTGACAGCGCGAAGCTACCTGCAAACGTCTTTTCTTGCGTGTGTCTGTCGGTGTGCAACCAAATCGGTTGCGGTAATGCTTGCAGAACTGTGCGTGGTCGTAGAACCCCCACCGGTGCGCAATCTGCGCCATCGTGGACGTGTCGTGCAGCATTTCCAGCGTTTCATGGCAACGCGTTAGACGCTTGTCCCGGATATATCCTGCGACTGAGCATTCATTTTCGGCAAACAAACCTTGAAGATACCGCAATGAAATGCCGCAGGATTCTGCGACGACCAATGGGCCTAGATTAGGATTAGCAAGGTTGTCGCGAATGAATTGTTCAGCGCGTTGCAGGTGTGCGGCGCGGATGGTCGATATGGAACTGTCGAGAATGCGGTCGTCACTTCGCATTGAGAGGCATAGCAGATCCAACAAGTGCTGTCCGGCCATTTCGCGCGCAGCATTGTTGATGACGTCAATACTTTCGATCGTGTTGCGTACCGCCCCGACGAAATATGACCCAATTCCAGAGGTAGCGTCGAAAGTGAGGGCGCTAAGACGTTCGGTGGGGCCGATGCGGGACTGCACGCTGGCGGTGGGCACTTTCAGCACCCAAAGCCTGTTGCGTTGAGCATGCGAGAATTCATAGGGCATGTCGCCTTGTTCAACCAAAAAACCGCCAGGCCCGCAGCTGGTTTGACGCGCCGCCTGATGAAAGTGCACATCGGCGATGTGTGGGATCGTTATCAACAGACTGTTTTCTTTTTCTTCCTCAAAGTGGCTTTTGTTGCGCCGGTACATGACGCTGTCACAGTTCATTTCAGACAGCCCCAGCACTCCCAGCCCCCAAGACTTCAGATGTCCTTTGAAATTTTTCGGGTTCCCACATTCTACAGACAGCGGAAAATAGGTTTCTGAAATCATCTCAGACCAGACTTTATTCTTGTCGACGGATTCGCTATGGTCGGTAGAAACAAGCATCCTTTCCTCCTGTCCGCAGTTCACCGCAAGCGCTGGTCTCCGCGTGTTGGGATCAACCTTACTTTATCGCGCAATCGAAAATAGGCGATTTGCGCACAAAAATTTGGTGCAGGCTCCTTTGTCGCTTACACAAAAAATTCAACTTCGATGAAGGCAAATTCGAAATCGTTGGGACTGGACACGTCATGCTCCACGCCTTGCTTGCCGAAATATGGCACACCGACCCTTAGTTCAGATCGGCTGATATTTCCGTTGGCGTCCCTGATATCCAACACGCCATCGTAAAGCGGGACGACCAGATAGTCGTGTTCATGCAAATGCCAACCCGTGTTATCCTCGCGTTTTGGAAAACACCAATGAGTCACGCGGGCTCGCTCGTTTTCGATTAAAACATCTGGAACGGCAGAACCGGTACTTGTCGACTTGCACATTATTGATCCTTTCTACTTCGAAGAGTTTTCTTGCCTCGAAAATCAAGAGCATCCGCACCAGCGTTGGGTTAGCTACGCCGTCAGGGATCTAGATAGCGCCATGCTAGCTAAGCGATTTGAATTCGTCGAATGATTTGGCGCACGCACACCACGGCACCCCGAAACACTGGCCTCTTATGCAACATATCGAGGTGGTATTGACGAGTAAGTTGCTGCAAAGCGTCGCAAAGCAAGTTTGCGCCGTTTCGCACCATTATGTCAGCTTAGGCGAATAGCGAAATTACCACCGGCAACGTGACTGCGGAAAAAACCGTTCCGTACAGAACGGCGCGCGCGGATAGTGCTACGCTGATACCTTCAGCGCGGGCCATAACATAGACATTCGCAGCCGGGGGCAAAGCACCCATAATGATCGCCGTCGCAACCCAGATCGGATCAAACCCCGAAACCAGCATAAATGCCAGCGCCACCGAAAGCGGGTGAGCGATCAATTTAACCGCAAGACATGCCCCAAGCCTGGATTCCACGTGCCCGCCTCTATTTCGGGCCAACGTCAGACCCAGTGAAAACAGCGCCGCTGGTGCTGCGGCATTCTGGAAACCGGTAAGCGGGGTATCCACAAACGCGGGCAGCGACCAACCTGTCGATGCAAATAGAAGCGCCGCGACAGTGGCGAGGATGAACGGATGGGTGACGACTTTGCGCATCGACTGCCACAGACGCGCAGATCCGCCCGCGCCGCTGCCAATCATCAAAGGCCAGATGGTAAAGATTAACAGCACGTCAGCACAGAATACGAATGCCGCAGGGGCACCCGCCGCAGGGCCAAGCACAGCTACGGTCAAAGCCGGCCCCATGTAGCCGATATTCGAATAGCTTGCGGCCAAACCGAACACCGCCGGATGATCCTTGGTTTGATTGCCCCGGCCGATCAGCCAACCTATCACGAACATCACACCCGTCATTGTGGTTGTGACAGTAAGAAAGCCGACAAGGCTTTCCGCACCCGGTGGTACCATCCGCACCGACTGAAAAAGCAGTGCGGGCAACGCCAGATAAAAGATGAATGCATCTAACCAGCGCTGTTGATCAGCTCCGTGGCGCAGCAGCATTTGGGCGATAACACCAGACAATATATAAAGAAAAAATGGCGCAATCAGGCCCAAACCGACAATCACAGAACCATCCGCAAGTAGCCTGATCTGGCAGGTTTAGGAAATGAAGGCTGATTATTCATAGCTTAGTTCTATCGTCGATGCGGCGCTACCGTACAAGGCCGGGCAAACTAGAACTGCAACTTGGGTGACAGAAATGCAGAATGAAAATACGATTTAAGAGCCTTCATCGCCGGAGTGACCGCCGTGGCGCGATTAAAAGCCAAGCCAACATCCATTGTAGGAATTTCAACATCCGTAGGCACTGTCTCGATTCGCCGCCCCTCCAGCGACCACGGGCGATAAACCATATCCGAAAGTATGGTGACCCCCTGATCATTGGCGACGATTGATCGTACCGCCTCGACCGATGATGTACGCAATTTGATATTGGGACGGGCGTTGTGGCTGTTCCAGTATTTCATACTCGAGTGCGCGGCTTCATCCACGGTCAGCATAACGTAAGGTTCTTCCGCAATCCGTTGCAACGACACCTCTCCGCCTTGGCAAAACACATGGCCCGTCGGCACCCATACCCGTCGCGGCGACTTCAGCAACGTCAGAGTCTCAATCCCCTCGCGCTGGATATTGGATGTTAAAGCGACTGCCATGTCGATCTGGCTGTGCAACAACTGCTCTTCGATATTTTGGCGATTCAATTCGACGATCTGTATGTCGATATGCGGGTATAGTTGGGCCATCCGCCCCAAATGAAACGGCAGAAAATACCCCAAAACGGTATAGGTCGCTGCAACTTTCAACGTTCCACTAATGTCCGAAGTGCCGCGCCGTATTTGATATGCCGCATCAACCTTCTCTAGGATGTCACGCGCAACCTGAAGAAACTCACGACCGGCTGTGGTCAACTCCATACCCTGCGCCCGTCGTTCAAATAATGTCACTCCTAATATCGCTTCAAGTTCCCGCACCGAGCCGGTCACAGAAGACTGCGAAATTGATAATAACCGGGCTGCTCGACTTACCTGCCCGGTATCAGCCGTGGCAACAAAGTACTTCAAGTGCTTGAAATTCATATATTACCTTCCGGTTTTCACCACATTGATGCATTATCCCTAAAGCTAATAATGCATCAATGAAAAAATGAAATATCAATTTTACTCTGGCATGCGATGGTGGCCCCATACCAGCAAAAGGGTGCAATCATGAAAGAGATCGTCGATCTGAATTGCGACATGGGTGAAGGATTTGGTCAATGGGTGCTTGGTGACGCCCCCGACGAAGAGATTATGAAAATCATCAGTTCCGCGAATATAGCGGCAGGCTTTCATGCGGGCGACCCCAACTCCATGGACCGAGTGGTCAAACTGGCCCAAGCGCACGGCGTCGGGCTAGGCGCTCATCCCGGTTATGCGGATCTTCAAGGCTTTGGACGTCGTTATATCAAGACCGACCCGAACGAGTTAATCAACGATGTTATCTATCAAATCGGGGCCATTCGAGAATTCGGAAGGCGCTATGGTACCCCGCTTCAGCACGTTAAATTGCACGGGGCGCTCTATATGGAGGCTGCGGTAAACGACGAATTATCGCAAATGCTGGTGGATGCTTTGCAGGTCACTAGCTCTGACTCTCTCTTGTTTTGCATGGGAATTTCCAAAACCTATGAAGCCGCCAAACGGGCGGGGCACCCTGTAATCCGCGAATTCTACGCGGATCGCGAATACGACAACTCAGGCTCCATCGTATTTCGACGTCAGGTCGGGCGCCCCGATCCAGCGCAGATCGCCGCAAAATGCGTAAAAGCCTGCAAGACCGGCAAGGTTACCACCGTCGAGGGCGATGAAATTGACATCGCTTTTGAATCAATCTGCTTTCATTCTGACACACCAGGTGCCTTGTCCATGGGACAAGCTATTCGCGCTGGCCTTCAGGATGCCGGAGTTCGCATTGCCTCAGCGGCAGAAGTCGCGAAAACACTTTGATCAATCTTCAACCAGGAGACCAACATGGCACAGGTTCTTTCACCCGTCCCCGGCACATTTTACACCCAGGCCGCACCGGGCGAGCCGCAGTTTAAACAACCAGGAGATTCCGTCGCAGCGGGCGATGTCATTGGTCTGATAGAGGTGATGAAGACCTTCATCGAGGTCAAAGCCGAAGCGTCGGGTACCTTTAAAAAATTTCTGGTCGAGGACGGTGCGGCAATCAACGCGGGTGAACCGCTCGCTGAGCTCGAGGGCTGAGGGATGCCGATCAAACGCATGCTTATCGCCAACCGTGGTGAAATCGCGGTACGGATTATTCGCGCAGCCAAGGCGATGGACATACATACCATTCAAGCGCACTCAGAAGCTGACGCCGACATGTTAGCGGTGCGGCTGGCGGATGAAGCTATTTGCATCGGACCTGCCCAGGCGGCGCAATCTTACCTGAACATTGACGCGGTGGTCGCGGCCGCCCAGACGACAAAAGCCGATGCAGTGCACCCCGGTTATGGCTTCATGGCAGAGAACGCGGATTTCGTACGCGCCCTAGATGCCGCTGGCATCACCTTTGTCGGTCCTTCAGCCGACGTTATCGACCGAATGGGCGACAAGGTGGCAGCACGACAGGCCGCAGAGGCAGCTGGCGTGCCGGTAGTGCCGGGCTCAAAGGGCCGCCTAGACACCGTGGAAGAAGCAGTCAGCGTCGCGGCAGAGCTGGGTTACCCAGTAATGATCAAGGCGGCTGCGGGCGGTGGAGGCAAAGGTATTCGCATCGCAGATACCGAAGCTGACCTGCGCAAAATGGCACCGCAGGCGCAGGCCGAGGCCAAGGCGTCTTTTGGCGATGGCGGTCTCTACCTTGAGCGCGCCATCAATTCACCACGCCACATCGAAGTTCAAATCATGGGCGACGGCACCGATGCGGTTCACTACTTTGAGCGCGAATGCTCCATGCAGCGCCGCCGCCAGAAAGTCTGGGAAGAAGCAGGTGCCTCATGTCTTGACCAAGAAACCCGCAGCCATTTGTGTGATACTGCGGTCGCGCTGGCCAAGGCCGTTAACTATGTGGGCGCAGGGACGCTTGAATATCTTTATGACCGCGAGACCAAAGAGTTCTTCTTCATAGAAATGAACACCCGAATTCAGGTGGAACACCCCGTCACAGAAATGCTGACGGGCACTGATCTGGTTCAGGAAATGATCCACGTGGCAGGGGGTGGTAAGCTACGCAAATCCCAAGCAGACATCACCCGCAATGGGCACGCGATCGAGGTCCGCCTCAATGCAGAAGACCCGATGATGCAGTTTCTGCCTTCTCCCGGCAAAATCAACACTTTGCGGGTGCCCGAGGGTGACGGCATCCGCTTCGAGCACTTCTTGTATGAAGGGTATCAGGTTCCTCCTTTCTATGACTCCCTGCTTGGCAAGTTGATCGTTCACGCTGAAAACCGTGACGCAGCGATTGCCCTAATGATCTCAGCTTTGGAAGGGTTGGAAATCGGCGGCATCAAGACAACAAAACCGCTTCATCTGGCATTGGCCCACGACGCATCTGTGCGTGCGGACGACTTTCATACGCAGTGGCTCGAGCCTTGGCTGGCCGCCGGCAATCTAAAACCAACCCCTTAATCACAGGAGGCAAATCGTGAAGACACGCTATACCTACGGTGGCGACGAACACATCTATGTCGAAGTAGATGACGAAATGTCGCTTGATGCTTTTTTTAAATCCCTTTCGATGAGCAACGCGGTACGTAACGCCAACATCAAAGGCGTAACGGAAATCTGCCCCGCGAACGCATCCTTTCAGGTTCGCTATGACCCCGACGTCGTCGCGCCCGAGGAAATGATGAAGACGGTCCAAGAGCTTGAGGACAAAGCCGAAGATGCAGAGAAGCGCCTAAAGACGCGTATCATAGAAATTCCAGTCTATTATCAGGATCCTTGGACACATGAGACCCTCATGCGGTTCCGCGAGCGTCATCAGGACCCATCCGGCACTGATTTGGATTATGCCGCGCGGATCAACGGGTTCGACACCGCCGAAGCCTTCATTGAGGCTCATCATTCGCAGCCCTGGTTCGTTTCCATGGTGGGTTTTGTCGCGGGACTTCCCTTTCTCTATCAACTGGTTGAGCGCGAAAAGCAGTTGCAGGTCCCCAAATACCTTCGACCGCGCACTGACACGCCAAAGTTGACAGTGGGGTATGGTGGCTGCTTTTCCTGTGTCTATTCGGTACGCGGTGCCGGTGGCTATCAAATGTTCGGCGTGACCCCGATGCCGATTTTTGATCCCGATCAGAAACAGAGTTATCTCAGCGATTTCATGGTGTTCTTCAAACCCGGCGACATCGTAAAGTGGAAGCCAATTGATCGCGCCGAATACGATCGCATCTTGGCCGAGGTTGAGGCGGATACATACGTGCCGCGCATCGCGGAAGTCGATTTCGATCTAGAAGCTTTCAACGCGGACATGGCTGGCACCAACGCCAAACTGATGGAGGCGCTCAATGTCGTTTAAAGTCATACAACCGGGCCTTTCGACCTCGATTCAGGATCTGGGCCGCCCTGGCTATTTTCATCTTGGAATACCTATCGGTGGTGCGATGGACCGTTTTGCGCTACGTGTCGCCAACATGCTGGTGGGCAACCCTGAAGGCGCGGCGGGCTTGGAAGTTGTGTTCATGGGGCCGCAACTGGTGTTTGAGCAAGATGCTTTGATCGCCGTGACCGGTGCTGATCTGCCTGCGAAGATCGACGGAGTGACGCAAGAAGGTTGGGCTGCTTTTGAAATAAAGGCGGGCCAGACGCTGAGCTTTGATTTCCTTAAATCCGGTGCGCGGGCCTACATCGCCATCAGCGGAGGCATCGATACGCCCCCTGCCCTAGAAAGCCGTTCTACCTATCCAATTGGTGCGTTGGGCGGCATCGAGGGGCGCAACATTCAAGCTGGCGATGTCATTCCTGTTGGCGAGACTGACATGATCGAACCGGGGCTGAGCGTACCGGAAAACTTGCGCCGAATGCCGGGTAGACCAGCCGAGCTTCGCGTTCTTCCCGGCCTATACTGGCATCGCTTAACCGCCGCTGCGCAAGAAGGTTTCTTCCGTGATGACTGGACTGTCGCCCTAGAGGCAGACCGAATGGGATATCGGTTCAAGGGTGGCAAACCGCTAGAGTTTGTAGAACGCGAACAGCCCTTTGGTGCCGGTGCTGACCCTTCCAACATCGTGGACGGCTGTTATTCTTACGGTTCGATTCAGGTACCAGGGGGCTTGGAACCGATTGTGTTGCACCGCGATGCGGTCTCGGGGGGCGGATATTTCACTCTAGGTGCGATTATTTCGGCTGACATGGATTTGATCGGTCAGCTCCAACCGCATACCCCGGTGAAATTTCGGAAGGTCGAAATGGCCGAGGCGTTAAAAGCCCGCGCCGCGCGCAAGAAAATGCTCGCCGCCGTCCGCGCCCATTTGGGCTGATTATCTTTTCCGGTTGTCCGCCATCACTGTGGGCAACCGGTCTTGCTATCCGAAGCCTTGGTCAGGTTTCAAAAAGAACTCACCTTTCCAAGATTTATCGTTATTCACAGCGTTTCTTGTACCTAATGTAGAACCATCAAAAATTGCCGAGGCAACATTTCACCATCACGTTTGTTTGCCTGATGTCGTGATTATCTGAAATACTTCCCTAATAAAGACAGCACGGAAGCAGCGTTTTACAATCGGAGAGGTACACTGGTGTTTGCGAAGGCGACCTATCCCTTTTGTTCACGCGCGCGGTGCCGGTCAGCCTCACTTTACGGAGAAAATAACACGTAATGCCAGCTATCACCCGTAACACGCATAAGCTCTCATCGCCTCCGCAAGTGAAACGTCGTATTCTTCGGGTGAGAGGCACAGATGTAACCCTGCTCGAAGAGGTGCGACAGATGGCGGTTGCAGATCTCGGCTTTGATATCCAACATGAATCGCTTGATTTCCTGACCTGCCAGCACCGTGCGGCAATGGACCCGATGAACTATGACATCTATGAACAGTGCTTTCACAACCTTGATATCGTCTGGTATTGGGGGGCTTTGCAACCGATTGAAACACGCCGGATCAAACAGTGGGATAACATTGGCGATCTGGCAAAAACCGGCGGCATTAGTAAGTACACCTGGACAGGACATGGCGATGCGCCGGTGCGCAAGCTCTACGTGCAGCCTGATGGGACGCTGGGCCAGCAACCGATGCCGACCATCAGCATGCTGCCGACGGCGCATAACGTCGATAGCTTTGGTTATGATACCCGACTGTTCGGTGAAGAAGGACCGGAGGGATCAAGCTGGGCGTGGCTACTCGACCGGCGGGCCCGTGGCCGGAT
>TARA_R110002012_G_scaffold247889_1_pt1 | contig 45359 bp, 45 predicted proteins | sample TARA_R110002012 | Tara Oceans TARA_R110002012 (sample SAMEA4396515) | marine metagenome | biome: Westerlies Biome; feature: [DCM] deep chlorophyll maximum layer (ENVO:01000326); material: water (ENVO:00002006), including particulate matter (ENVO:01000060) such as... | depth 40 m
CCCCGGCCTGGACCGGATGGACAACCTATTGAGAGCTCACATCTAGTCCGCACCCGTCCGGTCGATACGCCAGTCGAACAGGGCTTCCAGGATCTGCACCGCCTTGCCGCGCTCACCGGTCAGCTCGGGATCGCGGCCCAGCACCAGTCGGGCATCGTCCGAAGCGGCCAGCATCAGGGACCGGTGCCGCACAGGATCGGCGAAGCGATAGGCCGGAAAACCGCTCTGGCGCAGGCCCAGGGGGTCGCCACCACCGCGCAGACGAAAATCTTCCTCAGCGATCTCGAACCCGTCCTCGGTGCGACGCAGGATCTCGAGCCGTTCGCGCGCTGTATTGCCGAGACCGCCGTCCTGAGCCCCGTACAGCAGGATACAGGCGCTGGCCTTGGCCCCACGCCCGACCCGGCCACGCAGCTGGTGCAGCTGGGCCAGACCGAACCGGTCGGCGTGTTCGATGACCATGATCGAGGCATTCGGCACGTCGACTCCGACCTCGACGACCGTGGTGGCGACCAGAACCGGCAGACGACCGTCGGCGAATTCCGCCATCACCGCCTCGCGCCGGGGTCCGGGCATCTGACCGTGGGCCAGACCGACCTCGACCCCGAGGATGCGGGCCAGGTCGACGGCCCGGGCTTCGGCTGCGGCCAGATCACTGGCCTCGGACTCGGCCACCAGTGGACAGATCCAGTAGGCCTGGGCTCCACTGTCCAGCGCCGCCTTGAGGCGTTGAGCCACCTCGCCGATGCGGGTCAGGGGCAGGACGGCGGTGGCCACCGGGGTGCGACCGGGCGGTTTTTCGGTCAGGCGTGACACCTCCAGCTCGCCGTACTGGGTCAGTTCGAGGGTGCGTGGGATCGGCGTCGCCGACATGGTCAGCAGATGCACGCCGCCGGTGCGCGGATCGCCCTTGGCCTGTAGCCGCTGGCGTTCATTGACGCCGAAACGATGCTGTTCGTCGATCACCGCCAGACCCAGACGGTCGAAGCGAACTGCGTCCTGAAACAAGGCGTGGGTGCCGATGGCCACGGCGGCGGCCCCCGTGGCCAGGGCATCCAGCCGCTCGCGACGTTCCGCAACGCTGTCACGTCCGGTCAGCAGGACACAGCGGACCCCGGCCGCTTCCAGCATCGGGGCCAGCCGCTGCCAGTGCTGACGGGCGAGGATTTCGGTCGGGGCCATCAGGGCCGACTGGACCCCGGACGAGGCCGCATCGGCCATGGCCAGGGCCGCCACCGCCGTCTTGCCTGAACCGACGTCGCCCTGCAGCAGCCGTCCCATCTGCTCGCCCGAGGCCAGGTCGGCGCGGATTTCGGCGATGGCCGTCGACTGGGCCCCGGTCAGGGTGAAGGGCAGGGCGGCCAGCAGGACCTCGGACACCGGGCCGGGGTTGATGCGGGCGGCGGGCGTGATCTGTCGGGCATGGCGACGACGGGCCAGGGCCAGCTGGTGCGCCAGCAGTTCGTCATAGGCCAGTCGCTGGCGCGCCGGGGCGTCGGGTTCGAGATCGGCCAGACCGGTCGGCGCATGCAGGGCCACCAATGCCGCGTGCCAGTCGGGCCAGCCGCGCGCCGCCAGCCAGGCGGGGTCCTGCCATTCCGGCAGGTCGGGGGCCACGGCCAGCGCCCCGAACACCAGTTTGCGCACCACCCGCGAAGTCAGACCGGCGGTGGCCGGATAGACCGGCTCGACGCCCGGGATCTCGTCAGCCTGTTCCGGCGGCAGGATATAATCCGGGTGGGCAATCTGGACTTCGCCGTTGAAGCGTTCGACCTTGCCCGAGACCAGCCGACGCGACCCGGCCGGGGCCTGACGGTCGATATGCTGGGGCGAGCCGGCGAACCAGATCATATGGATGAAGCCGGTGTCGTCACTGGCCCGCATCTTCAGCGGCACCCCGACCTTGTGCGGCGGGATCAGCCGGTCGATGACCACCTCGAACACCCCGACCTCACCCTCGACGGCGGCGGCGGCCGTAGTGCGACGACGCACGATCAGACCCGCAGGGCTCAAAAACAGCACGTCGCGCACCAGCGGTCCGGCCAATTTCTGCACCAGCGGCAGGATGCGCGGCCCCACGCCCTTCAGGCTGGAGACCTCCGCGAACAGGGGAAAGAGAATCTGGGGCCGCATGATGGGACAGCATAGCTGGCGAAACGATCCGTGGAACGCTATCTGAACGCGTCAGTGAAACGAATGGACCGGGCAAGGAACCTTGTGGCCGATACGAACGCGCGTCTGAAAGAACGACTGGGCCGGATCACCTTCCGGGCCTGGCGTCGCGGCTTCCGCGAGGCCGACCTGGTGCTGGGCCCCTTCGCCGAACAGGTGGGGCCGACCCTGGAGACGGCCGAGCTGGATGCCCTTGAGGCGATGATGGAGGCCGAGGACCGCGATCTGTACGGCTGGATTACCGGAACAGAACCGGTTCCGACCGAGCATGACGGCCCGGTGATGGCAAAGCTCCAGACCTTCATGCGTGACCATGTCGCCGCGGTCGTGGCCGAGGGCGCGGGTTGATGGACGGCGGCATGGCGCCTCGCGTGGATTCCGAACTGGGTGGCGCACCGGAAGGGCTCGATGCCCTGATCGTGGCCGAACGGCTGGCAGCGAGCGGCGGAGTCGGTCTGTTCATCGCCCGCGACCACAGCCGGGCCAATGATTTCAATCAGGCTTTCCGCTTCTTCTCCGGCAAGATGGAGGTCCTCGACTTCCCCGCCTGGGACTGTCTGCCCTATGACCGGCTGAGCCCGTCGTCCTCGGTCTCGGCCGCGCGGATGGCCACCCTGACCCGGCTGTCGCACCGGGATCCGAACGACCGGACGCCGTTGCTGATCGTGACCACGGTGGCCGGAGCGATCCAGCGCACCCCGCCGCGCGCCGTGACCAACAGCGCCGGTTTCGAGACCCGGGTCGGTCGCGATCTCGATATGGCGGCGCTGGAGATCTATTTCACCACCAACGGCTATATGCGCGCCTCAACGGTGTCCGAGCGCGGCGAATATGCAGTGCGTGGCGGCGTCATCGACGTCTTCCCGCCCGGATTCGAAGAACCGGTCCGTCTGGACATGTTCGGCTCGGAACTGGAATCGATCCGCACCTTCGACGCGGAAACCCAACGCTCCACCGGCAAGCTGAAATCCGTGTCGTTGTCGCCGGTGTCCGAAGCCCTGCTCGACACCGAGACCATCTCGCGCTTCCGCACCGGTTATCTGAACCTGTTCGGCAGCGGCAATGACGATCCCCTGTACGCCGCCGTCAGCGAGGGCGCGCGGCGGCAGGGCATGGAGCACTGGCTGCCACTGCTCTATCCGAACCTGGAGACCCTGTTCGACTATCTGCCGGACAGCGCCGCCGTCTTTGTCGACAACCAGGTCGAACAGGCCCGGGCCGAACGCTGGACCCTGACCGCCGACGCTTGGGAGGCGCGGCAGGCGGCGTCAAAAAGCAAGGCCGGGGCCGCCAACCGGGCCCTGAAGCCCGCAGCCCTGTATCTGGACGAGGCCGACTGGAACAGCGCCCTGGCCGGACGCGCCGTGCGTCGATTCTCCCCGCTGCAGGGAGGCGGAGATAATGCCGGCGGACGGCTGGGCCGGACCTTCGCCGCCGAGCGGGCCCAGGACAGCGTCAATCTGTTCGAGGCCGTGGCCGATCATGCCCGGGCGCTGAAGGCCGAGGGCCGACGCGTGCTGTTCGCCTCGTGGAGCGAAGGCTCGTCCGAACGACTGGCGGCCATGCTGGCCGATCACGGCCTCGACCATGTGATCGCCGTGCGCAACTGGGCCGATGTCCAGGCCGCACCGCGCGAGATGATGCTGCGCGGCGTCCTGCCGGTTGAGCACGGCTTCGTCACCGATGAGGTCGCGGTGATCTCGGAAACCGACATCCTCGGCGACCGGCTGGCGCGGCCGCGCCGCAAGCGCCGGGCCTCCAACTTCCTCGCCGAAGCCTCGGCCCTGACCACCGGTGATCTGGTGGTCCATCTGGACCACGGTATCGGCCGCTATGAGGGGCTGAAGACACTGGATATCCAGGAGGCCCCGCACGACTGTCTCGAGCTGCTCTATGCCGGGGACAGCAAACTGTATCTGCCGGTCGAGAACATCGACCTGCTGACCCGCTACGGTACCGACAGCGACGGGGTCCAGCTGGACCGGCTCGGCGGGGCAGGGTGGCAGTCCCGCAAGTCCAGGGCCAAGGCCCGGCTGCGCGACATGGCCGAGGGGCTGATCGCCCTGGCCGCCAAACGCGCGATGCGGACCTCGGAGTCGATCACCCCGCCGCACGGTCTGTTCGACGAATTCTGCGCCCGCTTCCCCTATGAGGAGACCGACGACCAGCTGAACGCCATCGGCGATGTGCTGGAAGACCTCGGCAAGGGCACGCCGATGGACCGGCTGATCTGCGGCGACGTCGGCTTCGGCAAGACCGAGGTGGCCCTGCGCGCCGCCTTCGTCGTGGCCATGACCGGCCAGCAGGTGGCCATCGTCTGCCCGACCACCCTGCTGGCCCGTCAGCATTTCAAAACCTTCAGCGAACGGTTTGCCGGTTGGCCGGTTCGTGTCCGTCACCTCTCACGCATGGTCACGGCCAAGGATGCCGCCGAGACCCGCGCCGGTCTGAAGGACGGGTCCTTCGAAATCGTGGTCGGCACCCACGCCGTCTTGTCAGATCAGGTCGGGTTCCGTGATCTTGGCCTTGTTATTGTTGATGAAGAGCAGCATTTCGGAGTCAAGCACAAGGAGAAGCTGAAGTCGTTGCGCGCCGATGTGCATCTGCTGACCCTGACGGCGACACCGATCCCGCGCACGCTGCAGATGGCCCTGTCCGGCATCCGCGAAATGTCGATCATCGCCACCCCGCCGGTCGACCGACTGGCGGTGCGGACCTATGTCACCCCGTGGGATCCGGTGCTGGTGCGCGAAGCCCTGCTGCGCGAGAAATACCGCGGCGGTCAGGCCTATTATGTCGCGCCACGCCTGAAGGACCTGCCCAAGATCGAGGAGTTCCTGCGCGAGCACGTGCCCGAGGTGAAATTCGTCGTCGGGCACGGCCAGATGTCGCCGACCCAGCTGGAAGACGTGATGAGCGCCTTCTATGACGGCTCCTATGACGTGCTGCTGTCCACCACCATCGTCGAAAGCGGCCTCGACATCCCCACGGCCAACACCCTGATCGTGCACCGGGCCGACATGTTCGGCCTGGCCCAGCTGCACCAGATCCGCGGCCGCATCGGACGCTCCAAGGCCCGCGCCTTCGCCTATATGACGACCCCGACGGACAAGCCGATGAGCCTGTCGGCCGAGCGGCGGCTGCAGGTGCTGCAGTCGCTGGACAATCTGGGGGCCGGGTTCCAGCTGGCCAGCCACGATCTGGATCAGCGCGGCGGCGGCAACCTTCTGGGCGACGAACAGTCGGGCCACATCCGCGAGGTCGGGGTCGAACTGTACCAGCAGATGCTGGAGGACGCGGTGGCCGAGCTGCGCGAGAACGGCGATGGCGACGCCCCGGACCGGGGCTGGTCGCCGGCCATCAACGTCGGGGCCGCCGTGCTCATCCCCGAAGCCTATGTGCCGGACCTGAATGTGCGTCTGAGTCTGTACCGTCGCCTGTCCGACGCCGAGCAGAGCGAGGAACGCGAAGCCCTGGCCGCCGAGCTGATCGACCGGTTCGGCCCCCTGCCGGACGAGGCCCGCCAACTGCTGCGCATCGTCGGCATCAAGGCCAGCTGCAAGATCGCCTGTATCGAACGCATCGACATCGGCCCCAAGGGCGCGGTGCTGACCCTGCGCAACAACACCTTCCCCAATCCGATGGGGCTGGTCGGGCTGATCCAGAAGAACCACGCCTTCTGGAAGCTGCGGCCGGACCAGAAGATCGTGGTCAAGGGCGACTGGGACACGCCGGAGGAACGCCTCAAGGTCGCCGAACGGATCACTGCCGATCTGGCAAGGGTCGCCCGGGCCTGAGCTTCGGGCGTTTCTCTAGCCGCGCTTGCCGACGTCGTTGGAGGCCCGGTCCAGTACCGAGGCCGGCGATTCATCGGTCAGGATCTCGGCGACCCCGACCTCGAACTCGACCACGAAGGGCGAACGATCGGTTCCGGCATCGAAGGCCGTACAGCCGATTACTGCGGCGATCCGTTCGGCGGCGATACGGGCCGCGCCAACCTCGGTCGCGGGCAGGGCCAGGGCAAAGACATCGGCCGACAGGCGGGCGGCGGTATCTTCTGTCCGGATCAGCCGCGAGACCATGGCCCCGATCTGGGGCAGGGCGCGCGCCAGCCAGCCACCTTCACGGGCATTGGCGACGGCTTCGGTCTCGGCCACGCGCAGCACACAGACCGACAACGGACGCCGCCGGACGCGGGCCCCGCCGGAAATCCTGGCCAGATGGGACGCGAACAGTTCGGGCGTGAACAGGCCGGTGGCGGGATCGGTCAAACCGGACCCGCGCGCCGCCTCCAGCGTCCGGCGAATCGCCTGATGACGGCGGTGCCCGGCGGCCAGGGCAACGACCCGCTCTGCGGTCTCCTCCTCCGGCGTATCGGCGGCGGCCACATCGGCAAAGCCGCGGTTGAACAGTTCGTTGAGGTCTATCTCGCCGGACCCACGCAGATAGAGCACCACCGGAATATGATAGAGACGCGTATTGCGCTTCATGCCCGAGGCGATCGACAGGGCCGGGGCGTGATCCTCGGCTCCCCACAGGATGGCGGCGTCGAAACTGCGTTCATGCAGATAGTCGAAGGCCGTATAGGGTGTCGGGGCGGCCACCACCTCACATCCGTGAACGGACAGGGCGTTGGACAGGGCCAGAAAGCGGTGATCGGGCTTGCCCGCCGCCAGAATCCGCAGCGGCGACGAATCGACCGCAAGGACGGGCAGGGGCGCACCGCCGGCGGCGAAGGTGGCGTCGCGCTGACTCATCTCCTCTTCGGCGACGGCAGCCCTGACCAGCTGTTCGAGGCGCAGGGCAGCCTGGACGGCATGCGGTGGCGACGACATGACGATATCGGCCGCGTCCCGGGTCCACTCCGGCCCCTCGCCCCCCAGCGCCATGACCGGCAGCCGGCGGGGCAGGGCGGCCTCGCGCAGGGCCGCCACGGTGTCGACGGCCCCCGGAGTCCGCGCGTCAACGATCGCCGCCTCTACCGGCAGATCGGCGAGACTGGCCACGGCAGCCGCCGAAGAGCGCGCCGTGACCGTGCGCCAGCCGAGGCCATCGAGCCCCTCACACAGCGCAGCAACCAGACTGTCGTCAGGCGCGACGACCAGAATACGCGGTTCGAAACCCAATCAGTGTCTCCATGCCCCTGAATCTTCGCCGCAGACGCGCCCGGACGAGACGGCGGGGACCATAGCGATGCGCCCCCTCTACACGCAACGCCGTCTTGACGATTGGCAGGGGATGAAGCGGCGGCTATGACGCGCACCGGATTCCGCTAGACTGATCGGCGGGCTGTTGCGGGAAGCAGATTGGACTTGAAGTCAAACGTCGAGGAGGCCGGGTTCTGGAGCAGACCGGGCATCTGGGGGTCGCTGGCTGTACGGGCCTTCACCCGCAGCTGGGGTCGGGACGTCATGCTCTATACCGGCGGCGTCTCTTTCTTCGCCCTGCTGGCCGTCTTTCCCGCCATCGCCATCCTGATCGGCTTCTACAAGGTCGTGCTGTCGATCGGACAGGTCAGCGAGCAGGCGGCGGCGCTGGCGGATGTTCTGCCCTATGCGGCCCGGTCGATCTTTCTGGCCGAGGTCGAGCGCCTGGCCAACACATCGGCCCGCACCGTTTCGGCCCAGAGCGCCTTCGCCCTCATCGTCGGTGGCTACGCCGCCCATAGGGGCTTCAAAGCTCTGTTGGCAGGACTTAACCTTATTCATGATGAAAGCGAGCCGCACGGCTTCTTTCGCTTCAATCTTCTGGCCTTCTTCGTTGCCCTGGTTGCCTTCGCCCTGTTCACCGTGGTGTCCGGTGCGGTCGTCACATCGCGCCTGATCGAGCATGCGGGGGCCGGGCCGGGGGCGGTGAGCAGCGGTCTGCCGTTTGACGGCCTGCTGCCGGCCAGCGGCCTGGCGATCGGCCTGACCCTGCTCTATCGCTACGCCATGTCCCACCGGACCCCGGTGGCCTGGACGCCGGCCATTCTGGGCGGACTGGTGGCCACGATAATGTCGTCGATCTCCTCCTGGCTATGCGCCATCTATGTCGAGCAGATCGCCCTGCTCGGCGCGACCTACGGCTCGGTCGGGGCCGTCGTCGTGCTGCTGATCTGGCTGTCGTGGAACGTCAACGCCATCTTCTACGGCGGGGCCTTCACTACCGAGCTCGAAATCCTGCTGCGTTCGCGGAGCGCGCCGCTGATCGATCCCGCCGAAGCGCTTCCCGCCTCCGTGGTCAGGCTGTCGGAGCGGCGGGCGTCTCGACGGTAAGGGTCAAAACCCCGTCGTCCTCGTCGATACCGATGACCCGGCCCCCACTTTCGGCCATCAGAAATGGCACGTCGATTCGCGCCATCGGGTCGGTCGCGAGCAGCACCAGTCGCGTGCTAGGCGGCAGGTCGGTCATGGCCCGGCGCAGCCGCAGGCTGGGCACCGGACATCGATGGCCGCGCGCATCGACGGTGAGGTGAACCGGATCAGTCATCGGGCCTCCAGCCGGTCGACCAGCAAAGCCAGCGCGGCCCGGACACTTTCAAGCCTAACCGCCTCCCGGCCGATATCGCCGAACCGGTGCACCGCATGGATCGGTCCCGAGGGTCCGACGGCGGCGAAATGCACCAGACCGACGGGCTTGTCGGCGCTGCCTCCACCCGGGCCGGCGATGCCCGTGACCGCCACCGAGACGGCGGCGTCAGAACGGGCGATCGCGCCCGCCGCCATCGCCCGGGCCACCGCTTCCGAGACCGCCCCCTCGGCCGCGAGCATCGCGCCGGGGACACCGACCAGATCAGTCTTGGCGGCATTGCTGTAGGTGACGAAGCCGCGATCGACGGCCGCCGAGGACCCCGGAACCGCGGTCAGGGCCGCCGCGACCAGACCACCGGTGCAGCTTTCCACCGTGGCGACCATCAGATTGCGATCTTGCGCCAGTCGAATGACGGTTGCGGCCTGGGCTGTGATGTCGTCAGGGAACATGAACCTATCCGAAGCGGGTACGAGTCGGTCTAACCTGATCCCCGGGTGCCGATATGTCGACGGCATCGCAGATCGGGGCCCTGATGACCGAAGCCGCTATCGACCGCGAGCCGCCGGCGCAAACCACAGACCGGCTGGTGCCCCTGCTGTTCACCCTCACCATCTTCACCTCGGCCGCGCTGGTGTTCGTGGTGCAGCCCATCGTGACGCGGCTGGTGCTGCCGATGCTGGGAGGGTCGCCGTCCGTGTGGAACACCGCAATGGTGTTTTTCCAGGCCGCCCTGCTGGCCGGCTACGCCTATGCGCATCTACTGCAGCGGATCGGCTCGATGCGGGTCCAGCTCGGTGTGCATCTGGGCCTGATGCTGGCCGCGGCCCTGTCCCTGCCGCTGGCGATGACCGGAGTGACGGGAAGCCCGGATCCGGCGGCCCCGATCGCCTGGTTGCTGCTCACCCTGACCCTGTCGGTCGGGGCCCCGTTCGCGGTGCTGTCCGCCACGGCTCCGCTACTACAGGCCTGGTACGCCCGGGTCCGGTCCGGTCATGCCGACGGCAAGAACCCCTATGTCCTCTATGCCGCCTCCAACCTGGGCAGTTTTCTGGCCCTGCTGGCCTATCCGGTCGTGATCGAGCCGTTGATGACCCTGTCGGGTCAGCGCCTCGGCTGGTCCACCGGCTATGGTGTCTTCATCCTGCTGATGGCGGGGCTGGCCCTGGTGATCGGTCGCCGACGTCTGGCGACCCTGCCGGAACCGCCCCGTCTGGCCGCCAGCCCGCCGATCGCCTGGCGCGAAAAGGGGGTCTATGTGCTGCTGGCCGCGGCTCCGGCCAGCCTGATGCTGGGAGTCACCGCCCACCTGTCCACTGACGTCGCCTCGGCCCCGTTCCTGTGGGTCATCCCGCTGGCCCTGTATCTGCTGACCTTCGTCATCGCCTTCCAGGCCCGGCCATGGATTCCACTGTCCACCACCCTGGTCCTGGCCGGGGCGATCGGGGCGGTGTGCGTGAGCGTGGTTGCCTTCCGCACCGGAGCCTGGCCGCTGATGTTCGCGGTCCATCTGACGGCCTTCTTCTTCCTGAGCCTGATGTGCCATCAAAGACTGGCGGCGCGACGGCCACCGCCCGACCGGCTGACCGAATTCTATCTACTGCTGTCGCTGGGCGGCGTGGTCGGCGGGGCCTTCACGGCCCTGCTGGCTCCACTGATCTTCAATACCGTCCTGGAATATCCGTTGATGCTAGTGCTGGTCGGACTGGCCCGCCCCTGGCAGCGCAGCGAGGTGGCGCGATGGGAGGTCCTCGTCTTCGTCGCCGCCGTACTGGTGTGCGGCCTGCCGCCGCTGGTGTCAGGCATGTTCAACGCCGACTGGGACCTGGCCTGGGCCTTCAACCGGCTGCTCAGCTGGCGCATGGAGCAGCTGACCCAGGTGATCCTGATGTTCGCGGTGATCGGAGCCTTTCTGCTGCGCGACCGCATGCCGGCCTATGTGATCCTGCTGGCGCTGATTTCCCTGTCGGCCCAGCACATGGCCCGAAGCTATGACTGGAGCCACAGCGAGCGCAGCTTCTTCGGGGTCATGCGGGTGGCAAATGTGCCCGACCCGCGGCTGGGCGGCGACGTCCATGTGTTGATGCACGGCACCACCCTGCACGGGGCCCAGGCCCGGGCGGCGGCGTTCGAATGCCGACCGACCCTCTATTATGCGACCACGACCCCGATCGGACAGGCGACCCAGCTGATCCAGTCGCGCGGTCCCGGAACCAATATCGGGGTCGTCGGTCAGGGCTCGGGAGCCATGGCCGCCTACAAGCGGGCCGGGGACAGGCTGACCTTCTTCGAGATCGATCCGATGGTCGACCGGATGTCACGCGATCCGCAGTGGTTCACCTACATCTCCCATTGCGCCGACGGACCGGTGCGCACCGTGCTGGGCGACGCAAGGCTGACCATGGCCCGCGAGTCGGCCGGGACCTATGACCTGCTGATCATCGACGCCTTTTCATCCGACGCCGTGCCGACCCATCTGCTGACGGTCGAGGCGATCCGGGGCTATCTCAACCTGCTGAAACCGGACGGGGTGGTGCTGTTGCACCTGTCGAACCGCAATCTCGACATCACCCTGCCGGCGGCGGCGGCGGCGCGGCGACTGGGCGTCGCCAACCGGCACCAGATCTATATCGAGGCACAGGACTCACCGGTCATGGCCGAGGCCTCGACCGAGGCGCTGGTCATCTCGCCGACCCCGGCGGGGCTGGCCGGGTTTGACGCCAGTACCGGCTGGCGAACACTCGCAGATACGCCGGTACGACCCTGGACCGACGACTATGTGAACCTGTTCGGAGCCCTGACCCGCGCCGCGACCTCCGGAAACTAGGGCGAAATCGGTTGAGTTGGACGAAGTCCAGCTCGGCTCAGATTTCGCTCCAGTTTGAACCTGGACCATTTTTTGGATTCAGGTCGAATCGACCTGAAACAAAAATGGTCTAGGGCGCGACCGGAAGCGCGATCGTCGCCAGGGCCTGGGCGGCCAGACCCTCGCCGCGACCGGTGAATCCCATGGCCTCGGTCGTCGTCGCCTTAACGCTGACCGCGTCCAGCGCCAGCCCCAGCAGGGTCGCCAGCCGTTCGCGCATCGCCTGACGATGCGGCTTCACCTTGGGCCGCTCGCAGATCAGGGTGACGTCGACATTGACCAACTGCCCGCCGCGCGCAGTCAGCCGCTCGAGCGCATGGGTCAGGAAGCGATCGGACGAGGCCCCCTTCCACTGCGGGTCGGTCGGCGGGAAATGATCGCCGATGTCGCCGTCGCCCATGGCCCCCAGAATGGCGTCGGTCAGGGCGTGCAGTCCGGCGTCAGCATCCGAATGACCGATCAGGGTCTGGTCATGGGGAATTTCGACCCCGCACAGCCAGACCGAGGTGCCCGGACCCCAGCGATGGGCATCGAAACCCTGGCCGACGCGGGTCTGACGGGCGATCATCGCTTCGGCCATGGCGAAATCCTCGGGATAGGTCAGTTTCATCAGACGGGCGTCGCCGGCCACCAGTCGGACGCGACCACCGGCGCGTTCGACGGCGCTGGCTTCGTCGGCAGGGCCGGGCGTGTCGGTCCAGGCGGCGCAGGTGTCGACCAGGGTGCGATAGCGGAAGGCCTGGGGGGTCTGGGCCCGCCACAGGCCGTCGCGCTCGACCGCGCCGCTGACGAAGCCGTCGTCACCCCGGCGCAGACTGTCGGCCACAGGCAGGGCGGGCAGGGCCCCGTCGGCCCCGTCCAGTCCCGCGAGCACCCGGTCGATCACGGCCCGGTCAAGAAAGGGGCGGGCGGCATCATGCACCAGCACCGGGCGATCATCTGAACCGCCCAGCGCCTCGAGCCCGTTGCGCACCGATCCGGCACGACTGTCGTCCCCGGTCGCGGTGCGCCATCCGTCCAGCCCGGCAAGGGCGTCGGCAGCAGCGGCTTCGGCCCCCGGGACCACGACCACGACCAGATCCTCGGCCCCCGCCGCCAGCAGGGCCTCGACCGACCAGCGCAGCACCGGCTTGCCGCCGAGACGCCGCCACTGCTTGTCGCCTCCGGCGCGGGAGGCCGATCCGGCGGCCACAACGATCGCTGCAAATGTCATGGCCGCCTTCTAAGCGCCCAACTCGGCCTTGACGAGAGGGGCCTCAACCGGTGTCAGGGAGCGGATGCGCACAGGACTTCAGATCGGCGACGTTTCGGTACCCGGCCGGGTGCTGATGGCCCCCATGACCGGAATCACCGATCTGCCCTTCCGGCAGCTCGCCTCGCGGCTTGGCGCGGCCTATGTCGCGACCGAGATGGTGGCCGCCGCCGAACTGGCCCGGGCCCGGCCTGATGTGGTGCGTCGCGCCGCCGTCGGCGCGGGGCTACCACTGACGGTGATCCAGCTGGTAGGCCGTGATCCGACGGCCATGGCCGAAGGCGCGCGCATGGCCGAGGCGGCCGGGGCCGACATCATCGACCTGAATTTCGGTTGCCCGGCCAAGGAGGTCACCGGTGCGGCCTGCGGCTCGGCCCTGATGCGCACGCCCGACCTGGCCTGCCGGCTGATGGAGGCCGCGGTCCAGGCCACCACCCGCCCGGTCACGGTCAAGATGCGGCTGGGCTGGGACGACACCAGCCGCAACGCCGCCGAGCTGGCCCGACGGGCCGAAGGGCTGGGCATCCGCGCCGTCACCGTTCATGGCCGTACCCGCAAGCAGTTCTACACCGGCGTGGCCGACTGGACGGCGGTGGGCGAGGTCAAGGCGGCGGTGGCGATCCCGGTCATCGTCAACGGCGACATCCTGACCGCGCAGGACGCGCGCGACGCCCTTGCACAGTCGGGAGCCGACGGCGTGATGCTGGGACGGGGTGTCTATGGCCGTCCGTGGCTGGCAGCCCATCTGGAACGGGCCCTGGCCGACGGAACCGTGCTGGAGGAACCGGACCGGGAGGCGCGACTGGCCATCGTTATCGAGCACCTGCGTGCCTCGGTCGCCTTCTACGGTCTGCCGCTGGGGCTGAAGATGTTCCGCAAACATCTGGGCTGGTACATAGAACAGGCCCCATGGCCCGGGGAGGCTCCAGACCGCCGCACGGCGAAGGCCCGGCTCTGTCGAATTGACGATCCGGCGGAGGTCGAGACGGCTCTGGCCGCCCTGTGGCGACCGGAGGTGGATCATTTCAGCAACTCCGATGTTGAATATCGGCCACAGTTGGCCGAAACTGAATTCCAATGACGAACAGGCCGGCATCAATGACAGTGGCGGAATCGGGGGCGGCGGTGCGCCACCCGGCGGTTCTGTCGGGCTGGCTGTCGGGTCAGCGCAGCCGCACCCTGTTTGCCGTCGCCTATGTCATTGCCCTGCTGATCACCGCCGCCGCCATCTGGCTGGTTGCGGTCGCGCCCGGTTCTGCCGGCGGTGGTGGGGCCCGGACAGCCGTCGGCTCGGCCATCCTGTATATCCTCGCCGGCAACCTGTTGCTGATCGCCGGTCTGGCCTGGGTCGTCGGTCGTCGGGTGCTGCAGGTGGTGCATAACCGCGGCGAGGCCGGAGCCCGGCTGCACCTGCGGTTCGTCACCCTGTTTTCACTGGTGGCCGTAGTCCCGGCCATCCTCATCGCCCTCGTATTCGGAGTTCTGGTCAATCGCGGCGTGGACCAGTGGTTCAGCCAGAACGTCCAGGGTGCCGTTGAGAACGGGGCTTCGATCGGACGGGCGTACATCGCCGACGTCGGAGGCGGTCTGGACCACGACGTCAGCATCATCGCCGACGAGCTGGGAGGAGTCCGCCCGCTGTTTGACCGTCCAATTCAGTTCTCCGGCGCTTTGAGCAGTATCGCGGAACTCTTCGGCTACCCCGCCATCTACATCCTCAGCGGTGAGGGCGAGGTGCTGGCCAGCGGCGAGTTGGCAGGCGCGCCCGTTTATATCGCGCCGCCACGTGAAGCCTTCGAGATCGCCGCCGCCGGTCAGGAAAGTCCCGTCCAGGTCACGGAGAACCCGGACGTGGTGCGCGCGGTGATCCCCCTGCCGGAATACGGCGACGCCTACCTGTATGTCGTTCGCCCCCTGGCACCGGGGCTGGTCGCGCAATTGCGTAACGCCGATGATTCGATTCAGAGCTACCGCGAGGCCAAGGAAAGTCGCGCCCGCATCCAGGCCGCCTTCGCGCTCAGCTATCTGGAAACGGCGCTGTTGGTGCTGGTCGGGGCCGTGTGGCTGGGCATGTCGGCGGCGGGGGCGATCTCGGCCCCGATCGGACGGCTGGTCAAGGCGGCCAACCGGGTCGCCGGCGGCGACCTGACGGCCCGGGTCAATTCCGAAGGGGATCCCGGCGAGATCGTCGTCCTGTCCCAGGCCTTCAACCGGATGACCGATGACCTGCAGACCCAGCAGGCCGCCCTGAAGGCCGCCAGCGAAGAAGCCCAGGGACGCAGTCGTTTCATCGAGACCGTGCTGTCGGGCGTGTCCGCCGGCGTCGTCGGCCTGGACCGGCGGGGACGGATATCGGCCGTCAACGACAGCGCCGTACAGCTGCTGGGCATCGAAGCCACGACGGTGCACGGCAAGACGCTGGCCTCGATCTCACCCGAGCTGAGCGATCTCGTGAAACGGGCCGAAGCCCACATCGAGGAAGACATCGACGTGACCCGCGACGGCGAAACCCGGCGCCTGCGCGTGCGGATCGAAGGCGGGCAGGGCGGCGAGATGGTGCTGACCTTCGACGACATCACCCGACTGGTCACCGCCCAGCGCAACGCCGCCTGGCGCGATGTCGCCCGCCGCATCGCCCATGAGATCAAGAACCCCCTGACCCCGATCCAGCTGTCGGCCGAGCGGCTACGGCGCAAATACCGCTCGCAGGTGGTCGACGACGTCGAGGTGTTCGACCGTTGCACCGAAACCATCATCCGTCAGGTCGGTGACATCGGACGCATGGTCGACGAATTCTCGTCCTTCGCGCGGATGCCGACACCCCGCTTTACCGCGGAAAACCCGGCTGAAATGTTGCGCGAGGCGGTCTTCGCCCAGCGCGTTGCCGAGCCCGACATTATCATCGGGATGGACGACCCCTTGCCCCGCGCAACCCTGCAGGGCGACGGACGGATGATCGGCCAGGCCCTGGCCAATATTCTCAAGAACGCCGGCGAGTCTGTCGCCGCCCGCCGTGAACGTGAGCCCCGGCCGACCGACAAGGACGGGCCCGGCGTGATCGTACAGCTCGAGATCGCGGACGGGATCGCCAGCTTCATCATCGAGGACGACGGCGTCGGCCTGCCGGTCAAGGACCGCGACCGACTGACCGAACCCTATGTGACCACGCGCGACAAGGGCACCGGCCTCGGCCTCGCCATCGTCAAGCGCATCTGCGAGGACCATGGCGGCGAGCTGAAACTGGCCGACGCCGAACACCTGGGTGGCGCACGCGTCTGCCTGATCTTTCCCCTGAAACCGACCGGCGCCGCCGGGGCGCGGGATGCGGCCATTCGCCCATCCCATGCTCCCGCGGCCGAATAGCGAGGCGTCATGAGATCCACGGGAGCCGACATTCTTGTTGTCGACGACGAGGCGGACATCCGCGAACTGGTGTCCGGTCTGCTTGAGGACGAGGGCCATGCGGTCCGCGTGGCCTCCAATTCCGACGAGGCCCTGGCCGCGATCCGGGCGCGCAAGCCGTCGCTGGCCCTGCTGGATATCTGGATGCAGGGCGGCGGGCTCGACGGGCTGGAACTGCTGGACATCATCAAGGAGCTGGATCCGGACCTGCCGGTCGTGATGATCTCGGGCCACGGCAATATCGAGACGGCGGTCAGCGCCCTGAAGCGCGGGGCCTATGACTTCATCGAAAAGCCGTTCAAGTCGGACCGGCTGGTCGTGGTGATCGAACGCGCCCTCGAGGCCGCATCGCTGAAGCGCGAGAACAAGCGGCTGCGCGCCCAGGTCATGACCCCGACCGGACTGATCGGACGCTCGGCCGCGGCCCAGACACTGCGCACCACGATCACCAAGGTCGCCCCGGCCAACAGCCGGGTGCTGGTCTCGGGTCCCCCCGGATCGGGCAAGGAATTGGTCGCGCGCCAGATTCACGAGGCCAGCGCCCGCGCGCGGGCCGAGTTCGTGGCCATCTCGGCCGCCGGCATGACGCCGGAGCGGCTGGACCTGGAACTGTTCGGCGAGGAGGGGGTCGACGGCCGCCCGCGCAAGATCGGCGTGTTCGAACGGGCCCATAACGGCACCCTGTATCTGGATGACGTCGGCGACATGCCCCGCGAAAGCCAGAGCCGGATCCTGCGGGTTCTGGTCGAGCAGCGCTTCCGCCGGGTCGGCGGCGAACAGGACGTGCAGGTCGATGTCCGGGTCATCACCTCGACCTCACGCGACCTGAAGCAGGAAATCGACGAAGGCCGGTTCCGCGAGGACCTGTTCCACCGCCTGAACGTCGTGCCGATCCGGGTCCCGGCCCTGTCGGAACGCCGCGAGGACATCGTCGAGCTGATCGAATTCTTTATCGAGACCCTGTGCAGCTCCCAGGGTCTGCCCCGGCGTCGCCTCGGCGACGATGCCATCGCCGTGCTGCAGGTCCATCCGTGGCCGGGCAATGTCCGTCAGCTGCGCAACAACATCGAGCGGCTGCTGATCCTGGCCACCGGCGACGTCAGTGAACCGATCAGCGCCGACATGCTGCCGTCCGAAGAGAACAACGCGACCTCGGGCAGCAGCATGGGGACCGAACGCATTATCGCCCTGCCGCTTCGCGAGGCCCGGGAAGTGTTCGAACGGGAATATCTGGCAGCCCAGATCATGCGCTTCGGTGGCAATATTTCGCGCACCGCCGGCTTCATCGGCATGGAACGCTCGGCCCTGCACAGAAAGCTGAAGTCGCTCGGGGTGTCGCCCTCGCGCGGCGGCGGCGACGACGTCGAGGAGCCCGATCCGACATGAGCCGCGTCGCCTATGTCAACGGAGCCTATCTGCCGCATGGACAGGCGGTGATCCACGTCGAGGACCGGGGCTTCCAGTTCGCCGACGGCGTCTATGAGGTCTGGTCCGTGTTCGACGGCCGTCTGGCCGATTTCGACGGCCATATGACCCGGCTGGTGCGCAGCCTGACCGAGCTGCGCATTCCGGTGCCGATGACCCGCGACGCCCTGACCCGGGTGCTGAAGGAAACCGTGCGCCGCAACCGGGTCCGCAACGGCATCGTCTATCTGCAGATCACCCGCGGCACCGCCCGGCGCGACCATCCCTTCCCGCCCGAGGGGACCCCGCCCAGCGTCATCGTCACCGCCCGCTCGATCAGCGCCGTCAAGGCCGAGGCCCAGGCCGACAAGGGTGTGGCCGTGATCACCCAGCCCGACATCCGCTGGGGCCGGTGCGACATCAAGACCGTGGGCCTGCTGCCCAACATCCTGGCCAAACAGGCGGCCCGCGATCGCGGGGCCTATGAGGCCTGGTTCGTCGACGACATGGGGCTGGTCACCGAGGGCTCCTCGACCAATGCCTGGATCATCGACGAGCACGGCAAGCTGCGCACCCGCGACACCCAGGCCAACATCCTGCGCGGCATCACCCGCGCGGCGATCCTCGCTCTGGTCGCGCAGGAAAAGATCGAGCTGGACGAACGGCCGTTCAGCGTCGACGAGGCCAAACGCGCCCGTGAGGCCTTCTTCACCGCCGCCGGGGCCTTCGTCATGCCCGCCGTCTCCATCGACGGCACGAAGATCGGAAACGGCAAACCCGGGCCGATCACGACAAAACTGCGCACCCTCTATCTTGAACAGGCCCGTCGCGAGGCCATCTAGAGGGGCGTGGCGTTGCAGCCCGGCGACGACGGTGCCTAAGGTGGGCGGTCGACGCTGATCGACCCCGTGCCGCTCCCCCGGCCGGCGAACAATAAAGAACAGGACAAACCTGACATGCCTCAAGACAAGCGCCAGAACCTTCAGGACACCTTCCTCAACACCGTGCGCAAGACCAAGACGCCCCTGACCATCTTCCTCGTCAACGGCGTCAAACTTCAGGGCATCGTCACCTGGTTCGACAATTTCTGCGTGCTGCTGCGCCGCGACGGCCAGTCCCAGCTGGTCTACAAACACGCCATTTCCACCATCATGCCCGCTGCGCCCGTCACGATGTACGAGCCCGAGGCCGACGAAGACTGATTGACCCAGAAATTCATTGATCACACCGTCCCGCTGATCCGGGCGGTCGTCATTCACCCACAGCGCACCGGAGCCGGCGCGGACGACAGTCCGCGTCTGGCCAGCGAACGGCTGGAAGAGGCGGCGGGCCTGGCCCGGGCGCTGGACCTCGACGTGCGCGCCGAGGAGATCGTCAACCTGCGCCGCATCACGCCCGCGACCCTGTTCGGGTCAGGCAAGGTCGAGGAGCTGGCCGCCCTGGTCCGCGCCGCCGAGGCCGAGGCCGTGGTCATCGACGACGACCTGACTCCGGTGCAGCAGCGCAATCTGGAAAATGCGCTGGACGCCAAGGTCATCGACCGCACCGGCCTGATCCTCGAGATCTTCGGCCGCCGGGCCCGCACCAAGGAAGGCCGGCTGCAGGTCGAACTGGCGCGGCTGGACTATGAGAAGTCGCGGCTGGTCCGCACCTGGACCCACCTCGAACGCCAGCGTGGCGGCACCGGCTCGACCGGCGGCCCCGGCGAGACCCAGATCGAACTGGACCGGCGCCTGATCGCCGACCGCATCGTCAAGCTCAAGGTCGAGCTGGACGAGGTGCGCCGCACCCGCGGCCTGCACCGCAAGGCGCGCAAGAAGGTGCCGTTCCCGACCGTGGCCCTGGTCGGCTACACCAATGCCGGCAAATCGACCCTGTTCAACCGGCTGACCGGTTCGGACGTGGTCGCGAAAGACCTGCTGTTCGCCACCCTCGACACCACCCAGCGCACCATCCGCCTGCCGCAGGGCCGCCCGGCCATCGTCGCCGACACCGTCGGCTTCATCTCCGACCTGCCGCACGAACTGGTCGAGAGCTTCCGCGCGACGCTGGAAGAGGTCGGCGAGGCCGATCTGATCCTGCACGTCCGCGATATCGCCAGTCCCGACAGCGAGGCCCAGGCCCGTGACGTCGAGGCGGTGCTGAAACAGATCCCCACGCCCCCCGGGCCTAACGGGGAAGCCAAGACCCGGCGCATGCTGGAGGTCTGGAACAAGACCGACCTGCTGGACCCCGAGACCCGCGAGGCCGTGCTGGGTCAGGCCGAACGCCTGCGCACCCAGGGCAAGGCCGTCGCCGTCTCGGCCTGGACCGGGGAGGGGATCGAACCCCTGCGCCAGACCATCGCCGACCTGATCGACGACGACCCCGAGACCGAACTGATCCTGCTCCCCGCCCAGGGCGAGGCCCTCGCCTGGCTCTACGAAAACGGCCGCGTCACCGGCCGCGAGACGGATACCGAGGGGCGGACCCATGTCGTGGTGCGCCTGCACCCGGCCGCCCTGGGCCGGTTCGAGCGGCAGTTCGGGTAGACGCGCGTGCGTGGGGGCTTCCCCTCCACCACTTCGTGGTCCCCCTCCCCATCGCTACGCGACAGGGAGGAGACAGAACGGCCAACTCGTCTCCTCCCCATTCCATGGGGAGGGGGACCGCGAAGCGGTGGAGGGGCACTAGCCGTCGCGCAGACGGACCCGATGCCACCTTCACCCCGATCTACGGACCATCCAGCAGCGCCGTAACGCCCGCATAGTCCTCGACCACATGATGCGCGCCCGCAGCGTGCAGACGATCGGCATGACCGTCACGGATATGCCCCCCTGCGCACAGTCCGACGACCGTCATCCCGGCCGCGACGCCGGCCTTCACACCGGTCGGCGTATCCTCGATCACCAGGGCCCGGGACGGGTCAACCTCCATCACCGCAGCCGCGTGCAGGAACAGGTCGGGGTGAGGCTTGCCCCGTGTCACGTGAACCGCGGCACTAAAGACGGGACCGTCGAAAGACTGCGCCACACCGAAACGGGCCAGGCCCATCTCGATCCACCCGAGCGGGCTGGACGAGGCGATGCAGCGCCGTTCCCGACGCGAGGCGAGGAAATCGGTGAATCCCCGAACGGGCTGCAGTTCAGCCGCGGCGCGGTCGTGGCAGCGCCGGGTCCATTCGCCGTGAACATGATCAGGGCAGGGGCCGCCGAGCCGCTTCTCGATCAGCGGCAGGCAATCCAGCCACCGTTTGCCCATATAGATCGCCAGCGCGTCGTCCAGACTGGTGTCGAGCCCGGTCTCGGTCAACAGGTCGGCCAGCACCCGGTTGTTGAGCAGCTCGCTGTCAGCGACCACACCATCGTAGTCGAACACGATCAGGTCAAACCGGCTCACCTCCGCTCCGCCACCTTGGCCGCGTTCCACAGCCCGTCCATCTCGGCCAGGTCCGACTGCTCCGGCGACCGCCCTTCCTTCGCCAGTTCCGCTTCAATAAACCCGAAGCGGCGGATGAATTTGGCGTTGGTAGCGCGCAGGGCATCCTCGGGTTCGACCCCCAGCTTGCGCGCCAGGTTGGCCATGACGAACAGCAGGTCGCCCATCTCGGCCCGGGCCTTGTCGAGGTCACCGGCGGCGATCTCAGCGCGCAACTCAGCCACCTCCTCATGCAGCTTGTCGAACACCTGATCGGTCGAGGGCCAGTCGAAGCCGACACGCGCCGCCCGTTTGGTCAGTTTCACCGCCCGGGTCAGGGCCGGCAGACCCACCGGCACATCGTCCAGCACCCCGTGCTGGGCCCTGGCCTTGCGCTCGCCGGCCTTGATGTCCTCCCAGCGCATCTTCTGGGCCGCGCCGCTCATCTTGGCGTCCTCGTCGCCGAACACATGCGGATGGCGGCGGGTCAGCTTGTCGGCGATGGCCTCGACCACATCGTCGAACACGAACAGCCCCGCTTCCTCGGCCATGCGGGCATGAAAGACGACCTGGAACAACAGGTCGCCCAGTTCGGATTTCAGATCGTCCCAGTCGCCGCGCTCGATGGCGTCGGCCACCTCATAGGCCTCCTCGACGGTGCAGGGGGCGATGGTGGCGAAGGTCTGCTCCACGTCCCACGGACAGCCGCCGTCGGGATTGCGCAGGGTCCGCATGATGCCATTCAGCCGATCGATCGGGCTCATGCGGCAGCTCCGTCACGGGCTTCCAGCGCCTTGCGGATCTCATCGTGTCGCGCCGGCGTCAGCGGATACCCTTTCAGCACCAGCGCCGCCGCCGCCAGCAACAGGCCGGGCACCAGAATGAACAGCACCTGCAGCGTCAGCAGCGAACTCTCGCTGTTGCCGACGATCCCGGGGATGGCGCGGAACCCGACCCACTGCAGGATCAGATAGGGGATCAGGGCCACGACGTGACCGATCTTGGTGGTGGCCGACAGGATCGAGAACATCAGACCGGTGCGATCGACGCCCGTGTCCAGCCGGATTTCGTCGCCCGCGTCAGCCATCATCGCCCGCAACAGGAACAGGCCCGCGGCATAGGGCAGGCCGGCGATGAACATGGCCACGGCCGTCACCGCGAAATTGCCGCCGGGCACCAGGGTCGCCCCGATGTAGAAGACGGCGAAGATGACGCTGGCCGTCGCCAACGCGCGGTCCTTGCCGATCTTCGTCGCCAGCCAGGCCCAGAACGGGGCCCCGACCAGTCCGGCCATGAAATAGAACAGCATGAACAGCGACGCCTCGGTGTGGTCATAGCCCTTCACCTGGCCGAAGAAGAAGAACAGCAGCGAGCCGGTGATGCCCGGCGCCACGCCCAGCAACAGGTCGGCGAACAGCAGCTTGCGCACCGTCTTCTTGGCGAACAGACCGAGATAGGCTTTCGGTCCGCCGTGCGGTGCGGCCCCGGCATTGACCGGCTCGGGCACTGCGAACATGGCCAGGCCGATGGTCACGGGCAGGGCGATCATGATGGCCCAGCCCATGATGCGGACCCCGTCGGCATAGTCGCCGATGCCGCTCTTCACCACCACCGTCGGCAGCACCAGGATCAGGATCACCCCGATGATGTTGAACACCTGCCACCAGCCATAGACCCGGCTGCGCTGGTCATATTGCGGGGCCAGCACCGAGGCCCAGCCCAGCTGGCCCAGGGTGCCGATCGAGAAGCCGAGGTAGAGCACCAGCAGCCAGCCGAACAGATAGGCGGCTCCGGCTCCCGGCTGGACCACGACGAACATCATCAGGGCCGACAGCATCAGGATCGGCGTCGACAGCACCATCCACGGACGATAGCGGCCGAACCGCGTCCGGGTCCGGTCCATGCCCCAGCCGATGAAGGGATCGAACAGGATGTCGATCAGCCGCACCGCCATGAACACGCCCGCGACCACGCCCAGCTCCAGCCCGACGTGCGTGGCGTAGAATTCCGGCAGGGTCACCGGCAGGGCCACCCCGAACGCCGCCAGCGGCAGGCAGGGGCCCGAAAAGGCGGCCAGCACGGCATTGGAACGGCGGGGCGCGGTGGGCGCGGACGAGACGGCGTCGGTCATGAAGAGCCAGGATCGAACCGGCCCGAGTCGGCCGTGCGCTCACCATGCCAGTTTTTGACGCGGCGGACAGGCTTCCGGCCTTGCTCCGGACCCCGTGCTGGGGCTTGCTGCCCCGATGTCGTTGCGCCTGACCCTTCTGACTCTGCTGGCCGTCGTCGGACTGGCCCTGACCACGCCCGTTCAGGCCGCGCCCGGTACGACGGACGAAGGCGATCTCGCGACCCGTTGTGATCGGCCCGCCGAGGTCTGGGGCGGCCCGGCCCTGACCAATGCGATCTCGGTCTACGCGCTGGAATGGGCCCCGTTCGGACAGGTGGAATGGGGCTGGGAGACCTATCTGCCGCTGATCCAGCAGGAACTGGTCACGACCTGCGCTGCCGGGTCCCCGGCCTTCGCCGAGGCCCTGGCCGGGTTTCAGGCGCGCTACAACATCCCGGCCACGGGGGTGTTCGACCTGCCGACCTTCCAGGTGTTCAAAGGCCTGTGGCAGGAGCGGCGGCCCTTCATCATGGCACGTTACAACGGCGGCGGGGCCTGTCCTGAACCGCCGCCGCTGAACCAGCTGGCCTATCTGGTAACCGAAGAAGAACACGCTGACCGGCTGACCCGGCTGCTGCGCCGTGACGTGCTCGACGCCTATCGCGCCATGGTCGCCGCCGCCCGGGCCGAAGTGCCCGACATGACCGACGATCCCGAACTGCTGCAGATCTTCTCGGGCTTCCGCGATCCCGAGGCCGACGCCGCGCGTTGCGCCATCGAGAACAACTGCGACGGGGTGCGCCGCGCCAGTTGCTCGCCCCACCGCACCGGCACGGCTGTCGATCTCTATGTCGGGCAGATCATCGGCCTCGGCGTCGATTCCACCATGCCCGCCAGTCGCCTGCACATGACCCGCGGGGCCACCTATCGCTGGCTGGTCCGCAACGCCGGGCGCTTCGGCTTCGTGCCCTATGTCTATGAGCCCTGGCACTGGGAGTGGGTCGGGCCGCCGGCCGGGGCGGTTCAACCGTGATCCGGAGCCTGACCGCCGATGAAAGCGCCCTGGCGCTTGAGGTGTTCGGCGAGGCCCTCGATCCCGCCCGGGTCCGCATTCTGCCCGCACCCTGGCCCTTAACCCGCGCCTTCGTGCCCGGGGGCTGGTTCGGGCGCGACTGGATCGTCTGGCCGCGCCGGACCCTGCCGCCGGATCTTTCCGTAGGGCCGCTGTATCGTCAGGCCACCTTCGTGCACGAACTGGCCCATGTCTGGCAGGTCCAGGCGGGGGTCAATCTGCTGACCGGCAAACTGCGCGCCGGTGACCGCCCGTCGACCTACGTCTATCCGCTGGACGAGGCCTGCGACTGGGACCGGCTGAACATCGAACAGCAGGCGATGATCATCGAACATCGCTTTCGCCTGTCGCGCGGCGAGAGCGTTCCAGCCTCTCGCGCCTTCTATGACCGGGTCTGCCCCCTGGCCCGACGCATGGAAATCTGAATCCGGCCCCTTGCGCCGCTCGGGACGCATCCTATTTCCGCAACAGGTGTTGTTACGAATAACGCCATCAACCTGCTGCGGAGAGTGCCATGCCGAAGATTCTCGTTCTTTATCATTCCACCTACGGCCATATCGAAGCGATGGCCGAGGCCGTCGCCGAGGGCGCGCGCCAGGTCGATGGCGCTGTGGTCGACATCAAGCGGGTCCTCGAGACCGTGCCCGATGAGCTGGCGCGCAAGTCCGGCTACAAGATGGACCAGGCCGCCCCGATCGCCACGGTCGAAGAGCTGGGCGACTATGACGCCGTGATTATCGGGGCCGGGACCCGCTTCGGCACGGCCGTCTCACAGATGCGCAACTTTCTCGACCAGACCGGTGGCCTCTGGTTCAAGGGGGGGGGCTGGTCGGCAAGGTCGGCAGTGCCTTCACCTCCAGCGCCACCCAGCACGGCGGCAATGAAACGACCCTGATCGGCATGATCCAGACCCTGCTGCACCACGGCATGGTGGTCGCGGGCCTGCCCTATGCCTGGGCCGGGCAGATGACGCTGGACGAGATCACCGGCGGCACCCCTTATGGAGCCTCGACCATCACCGGCGGCGACGGCAAGCGTATGCCCAGCGCCAACGAGCTGGACGGGGCCCGCTTCCAGGGTCGCTATGTCGCGGAAACCGCGAGGAAATTGCACGGATGACCCGACAGCCGGCCATCTTCTTCGGTCACGGTTCGCCGATGAACGCGCTGGGTGGCCCCTATGCCGCTGCCTGGCGCGATCTCGGCCGGGATCTCGGAAAACCGGCCGGGATGGTGATGGTCTCGGCCCATTGGGAAACCGACGGCACCGCCGTGACGACACAATCAAACCCGAAAACCATTCATGATTTTAGCGGGTTTCCGCCAACTTTGCATGCGATGCAGTATCCCGCTCCCGGGTCGCCGGCCCTGGCGTCCCGGGTGTCGGCCCTGACCGGTGCCCGCGCCGACACCGACTGGGGGCTGGATCACGGCACCTGGTCAGTGCTGACCCATGTCTGGCCCGAGGCCGACGTCCCGGTGATCCAGCTGTCCCTGGACCGCAGACTGGACGCGGCAGGCCACTATGAACTGGCGCGCCTGCTGCGGCCGCTGCGCGACGAAGGGGTGATCGTGGCCGGATCCGGCGATGTCGTGCACAATCTCCGCACCTGGAAACGCGACGGCGGGACTACCTATGACTGGGCCACCCGTTTCAACGACCGGGTCCGAACGGCCTTGCTCGAGGGCGACGCCGCCACCCTGATCGACTGGATCGACGCAGGCGAGGACGCCCGGCTCAGCGTCCCGACCGACGAACACTATCTGCCGCTGCTCTATGTCGCCGCCCAGCGTGGCCCCGGCGACGAGGTCACCGTCCTTACCGACGTCATCGAAGGTGGATCGATCTCGATGACCGGGTTCCGGATCGGCTGATCAGAACCGGCGGCGGCGTGACAGCTGATTGTCGACGGCCCATTCGCCCGGTCCGGCGAAGACCAGATACAGGAAGACCCAGCAGTACAGGGCCGCCAGCTCACCGTGATTGACCAGCGGGAAGGGTGAGGCCGTACCGAACTGCCAGTGCATCTGGAAATAGGCCACCGCCATCATCCCGGACAGGATGAAGGCCACCGGGCGGGTGAACAGGCCCAGCACGATCAGGGCCCCGCCGACCAGTTCCAGCACCCCGCCGATGCCCATCTGGCTGAGGAGATTGAACGGGCCCATGGCCTCGGCCGGGAAGCCGAACAGCTTCTGGGCTCCGTGCTGCATGAACATCAACCCGGCGACAATGCGCAGCAGACTCAGCGCCTTGCCGGCGTGGGTGGACAACACAGAGGCGTGCGACAACACAGAGATGTTCATCGTCTAATCTTCCTGGTTTCGGGCCGATCAGGCCGCCTGGGCCTCGGTGGTGACCATCTTCTGGATCGCGACATAGTCGGTCTTGCCCGTACCCAGAACGGGCACCTCGGCAACGATCATGATCTTCTTGGGCACCGCCAGATCGGGGGCGCCGTGGGCGCGGGCCCAGTCGACCAGCTGTCCGCTCTCGGCTTCCTGGCGATCAGTGACCAGCACCAATTTCTCGCCCTTGCGATTGTCCGGAATGGAGACCACCGCGTGACGTGATCCGGGCCAGACCGCGCTGGCCAGCCCCTCGACCGCCATCAGGGACACCATTTCACCGCCGATCTTGGCGAACCGCTTGGCCCGACCAAGCACGCTGACATAGCCCTCGTCATCGATATCGACGATATCGCCTGTGTCATGCCAGCCACCCTCGATCGGAATGACCGTATCCGGATCGTCGGGACACAGATAACCCCGCATCACATTGGGGCCCCGCACGAACAGCCGGCCACCGACATCGATGCCGTCAACAGGGTCCAGGCGCCATTCAATGCCGGGCAGCATCTGTCCGACCGAACCCGGGCGATTGCGGTCGGGATGGTTGACCGCCAGGACCGGCGATCCCTCGGTCACGCCATAACCCTCCAGGAGCTTCACGCCGCCGAATTTGGTGTTGAACAGATGATGGGTCTCGTCACGGACACGTTCGGCTCCCGCCACCACGAACTGCAGGGTCGAGAAATCGTCGGGTCCGGCCACGCGGGCGTACTGGTTCAGGAAGGTGTCGGTGGCGAACAGGATCGACGTCTTCACCTGGGGCAGCAACTCTACGATCTGTTTGGCATGCAGCGGCGAAGGGTACTGGAACGCCTTCATGCCGTTCAGCAGGGGCAGCAGCACCCCGCCGGTCAGACCGAAACAGTGGAAGGTGGGTAGGGGATTGAACATCACCCAGTCAGGATCGAGCGGAATGTGCGCGGCGACCTGACGGCAGTTGGCCACCAGATTGGACTGGCTGAGCACCACACCCTTGGGCGCGCCGAAACTGCCCGAGGTGAACAGAACCACCCCGGGGTCCGAGGCCTCGGTCCGCACCCGGAAACGCGTGGGAAAGAACCCCGCCATCAGGCCGAACAGCTTGTCGGACAGGCCGATGGTCTCGCGAACGTCGTCGAGCCAGACGATCTCGGCCACGGTGGCCAGGTCATCGACCAGCACCTCGAGCTTGGCCTGGGCGATAAATCGACGGGCCGACAGGATGCGTTTGACGCCGGCTGCCTTGATCGCCGCCTTCAGATTGCGCTCACCCGAGGTGAAATTGAGCATGACCGGCACCCGGCCGAAAGCATGCAGACCGTAGAAGGTCACGACCACACCCATGCTGGACGGCAGCAATATGCCGACCCGCTCGCCCTGTTCGGACAGGGCCGCAATCTTGCGTCCCAGCACAAAGGCGGCACGGATCAGCCCGGTATAGGTGAGGGGCTTGCGATCCTGGTCCTCCAGAATTTCCTTATCGCCGTACCGCTCACGCGCCGCGATGAGGGCGTCGAAGATCGGTTCCTCGGTCGCCTCGGGGTTCAGGGCTGCCCGCAAGCACATCCTCCTTGGGGGGATTCCGGTCCCCTCGTGTTGAGTCCGGAACCTAGAACCGACGCACGGGATTGAAAAGGTCTGTTACGTCGCGTGAGGACGAGGTCACGAAATTGGCGATACCTTGCCTTCGCGGGCCGGAAGGACGACATAGCGGCTTCGGAACCGGAGCCATCGACGCGACCCATGGTCACTCTCATCGACACCCTGACCAAGACGCCTGCCGAACTCCGTCATCCGGAGAAGCAGAACCGACCGGAAAGCGCCGTGCTGAAGAAGCCGGACTGGTTGCGGGTCAAGGCCCCGGGGTCGGGCCAGTACAATGCCACCAAAGCCATCGTGAAGGACAAGGGGCTGGTTACCGTCTGCGAAGAGGCGGCCTGTCCCAACATCGGCGAGTGCTGGAGCCAGAAGCACGCCACCCTGATGATCATGGGCGACACCTGCACGCGGGCCTGCGCCTTCTGCAACGTCAAGACCGGCCTGCCGCAGCCGCTCGATCCGGAAGAGCCGGGCAAGGTCGGTTTGGCCGTAGCCCAGCTGGGTCTGAACCATGTCGTCATCACCAGCGTCGACCGGGATGACCTCGCCGACGGCGGGGCCGCCCATTTCGCCGAAGTCGTGCGCCAGATCCGGCTGCAGGCCCCGAACACCACGATCGAGATCCTGACGCCCGACTTCCTGCGCAAGGACGGGGCTGCCGCGGTGATGATCGACGCCACCCCCGATGTGTTCAATCACAACCTCGAGACCGTGCCGCGGCTGTATCTGAAGATCCGGCCCGGAGCCCGCTACTTCCACTCCCTGCGCCTGCTGCAGATGGTCAAGGAACGCGACCCGAACCAGTTCACCAAGTCCGGCATCATGGTCGGCCTCGGCGAGACCCGCGAAGAGGTGATGCAGGTGATGGACGACATGCGCTCGGCCGGCGTCGATTTCATCACCATCGGCCAGTATCTGCAGCCGACGCGCAAACACGCCGCTATCGACCGTTTCGTCACCCCGGACGAGTTCAAGGCCTATGAGGCCATCGCCCGGGCCAAGGGCTTCCTGATGGTGTCGTCCTCGCCCCTGACCCGCAGTTCGCACCATGCCGGCAACGACTTCGCCCGGCTGAGGGCGGCGCGTCTGGCGCAGACCGGACGCTGAACCGGACTTGGCCGTCCACCGCGTCACCAAAATCCTGCCCTATACGCCGGAGCAGCTGGCCGGACTGGTCGCTGACGTCCGTGCCTATCCCGACTTCGTGCGCTGGGTCACAGCCATGCGGGTCTGGAACTTGCGGGAAGAGGCCCCCGGGGTCACCGTGCTGGACGCCGAGGCCCAGGTGGGATTTTCGTTCCTGAAGGAGCGGTTCTCGACCTGGGTGCGCCATGACCGGACCGTGCCGTCCGTCGAGGTCGGCCTGATCCGCGGCCCGTTCCGGTATCTGAAGAATCGCTGGACCTTCCATGCCGACCCCGGGGGCACACGGCTGGAATTCATGATCGACTTCGCCTTCAAATCCCCGATCCTGAACGCCATGCTCGAGGCCAATTTCAATCGCGCCGTCTCGGCCCTGATCGGCAGTTTCGAGGCCGAAGCCCGCCGTCGCTACGGGCCGAAGACATGAGTTTCGATTTCGATGCCACCGTGGTCGGAGCCGGGGCCGTCGGTCTGGCCTGCGGCCGGGCCCTCGCAAAACGGGGTCTGACCGTCCTCGTGCTGGAACAGGCCCCGCACATAGGTCAGGGCGTGTCCTCACGTAATTCCGAAGTCATCCACGGCGGTCTCTACTACCCGACCGGATCACTGAAGGCGCAGTTCTGCGTCGCGGGTCGCCGCGCCCTCTATGATTTCCTCGAGAGTCGCAAGGTCGACTATCGCAAATGCGGCAAGCTGGTCGTGGCAACACAGGAAGACGAGGTCGCCCGCATCGAGGCCATCTTCCAGCAAGCCACGATCAATGGCGTCGAGGGGCTGGAACATCTGAGCGGAGCCCAGGCCCAGGCGCTGGAACCGGGGCTGAATGCCCATGCCGCCATCCTGTCGCCCGAAAGCGGCGTGTTCGACAGCCACGGCTATATGTCGGCCCTGGAGGGCGAGATCGAGGACGCAGGTGGTTCGGTCGTGGTCTCGACCCCATTCGAACGAGCCGAGCCTCTGCCGGACGGCGGCTTCCGCATCACCGCGGGCGGAGAGGGCGGCGCGACCCTGACGACCCGATTGCTGGTCACGGCCCCCGGCCTGCAGGCCCAGGCCGTGGCCGCACGCATCGACGGCTATCCCGCCGACCGCATTCCGGCCGGCCATTTCGGCAAGGGCGTCTATTTCCGCCTGACCGGCAAAGCGCCATTCGAGCGACTGATCTATCCGCCACCGATCGCCGGGGCCCTGGGCACCCATTATCGCAAGGACCTGGGCGGTCAGGCCGTGTTCGGCCCCGATCTCGAGTTCGTCGAGACCGAGGACTATTCGGTCGACCCGGCCAAGGCCGAGGTCTTCGCCCACTATATCCGTCGCTTCTGGCCCGGTCTGCCGGACGGGGCGCTCAGCCCCGACTATGCCGGGATCCGGCCCAAGCTGCACGGAGCCGGGGAGACCCAGCCTGACTTCCAGCTGCACGGCTCCGAAACCCACGGGCTGGACGGATTGTTGGCCCTGTTCGGAATCGAAAGCCCTGGCCTGACCAGTTCTCTGGCCATCGGCGAGGCGGTGGCAGCACGACTGCTTGATGACTGAGACCCTGACCTTCGCCGAGGCGACCGCCGACGACCTGCCGGCGCTGCACACCTTGGTGCATGGGGCCTATCGCGGCGACAGTGCCCGGCGCGGCTGGACCCATGAGGCCGACCTGCTCGACGGCCAGCGCATCGACCGCCCCACGCTTGAGGCAGCCCTGGCCGATCCGGCCCAGCTGATCCTGCTGGCGCGACAGGACGGGGCCCTGTCCGGTTGCGTCCAGATCAGCGATCGCGGCGACGGTCTGGCCTATCTCGGCATGTTGTCAGTCGATCCGGCCCGTCAGGGCGGTGGCCTCGGCCGACGACTGGTGGCGGCAGCCGAGGCCGCGGCGCGCGATAAGTTCGGTGCAGGGCGCATGGAGATGACGGTCATCATCCAGCGCGCCGAACTGATCGCCTGGTACGAACGGCTCGGCTATACGCGCACCGGCGAGACCCGGCCCTTTCCGGCCACCGACCCGCGCTTTGGCCTGCCACGTCGCGACGATCTGGCCTTCACCGTGCTGACGAGACCACTGGCTTGACCCGCTGTGAGCAGACGCCCATTCGCAGACCATGGAAATCGTCACCTCCCGGCTGAGATTGCGAACGGCGCAACCGGGTGATCTGGCGGCCATTCACGCCATCATGAGCCGCCCGGAGGCCATGCGCTGGTGGTCGACGCCGCCACACGAGACACCGGATCAGACCCGGGTCTGGCTCGACAGCATGATCGCCAACGGGCCCGACCATCCCGATTTCGTCATCGAGTTCGACGGACAGGTGATCGGCAAGGCCGGATTCTGGGCCCCGCCCGACATCGGCTACATCCTGCACCCGGACTATTGGGGCAAGGGTCTGGCGAGCGAGGCCCTGAAAGCCGCGATCGACCATATGTTCGCCGACCAGACGTTCGATGTGCTGACGGCCGACGTCGATCCCGGCAATGCCGCATCGATTCGGCTGCTCGACCGCCTCGGCTTCGTGAAAACCGGCCAGGCCGAACGGACGATGAGGGTCGGCGACACCTGGGTCGACAGCGTTTACTACGGCCTGCAACGCCATGTCTGGGAGTCGCGTCGCAAGGCTTGAACTCCCGGACGGGTTCAGGCATAAGCCCCCGCTCACGTGGCGGCTCTGCGAAGGGCCGCCGCATCTGTTTTCGCGCTTTCACCGGCGCACCGACCCTGAGATCGAGACGGTCATGGCTGTTCCCAAGCGCAAAGTATCGCCCTCGCGTCGCAATATGCGCCGCGCCCACGACTCCCTGGGGGCCAACCCCTATGTCGAGGACAAGGACACGGGCGAGCTGCGCCGCTCGCACCACATCGACCTGAAGACCGGCACCTATCGCGGTCGCCAGGTGATGACGCCCAAGGAAGACTAGGTCTTTCCACCAGCCTAAACGAATTGACGGCGCGCGATGTCCTCGCGCGCCGTTTTCGTGCGTTGTAGCTCCGGAACACAATCTGGAGACCCGCCCATGATCCGCATCGCCGTCCTTGGATCCGCCGCCCTTCTGGGCCTGTCCGCCTGCAATGCGCCGGAACCCGCCCCGGCGGCCCCGGCTTCCGAGACCGCGCCGCCGCGCGCCACGCCCGCAAACCCGCTCACGGCTGAAGGCTATGGCCCACTGCGGATCGGCATGACCCGGGCCGAAATCATTACCGCCATGGACGAAGACGCCAATCCCGACGCTGTCGGCGGCCCCGATCCCGCATCCTGTGACATGTTCCACCCGTCCCGCGCGCCCGAGGGCCTGCTCGTCATGGTCGAGGACGGCGTGCTGACCAGCATCCACCTCGGTCGCAACACGACCGTCAAGACCGACCGGGGCCTGGGCATCGGCGATACAGCCGCGGCGGTCAAACAGGCCTATGGCACCGCCGCCCAGGTCACCCCGCATAAATATGTTGACGCCCCGGCGGAATATATCACCGTGTGGTCTGCGGCCGACCATAACGGCCCGACGGCGCGGGGCCTGCGCTACGAGATCGGCGAGGACGGACGGGTCCAGGGGATCGCCGTCGGTGGCCCCTCGATCCAGTATGTCGAAGGCTGCGCCTGACCATTGGCGATTCGCGGGAGCTTGGGCTAAACCGCGCGGGACCTCTTCCCTGCACAGAGCCCTTCCATGACCGACATCGCCGAAATCGTCGCCCGCCAGATCCTCGACAGCCGCGGCAACCCCACGGTCGAGGTCGATGTGATCCTGGACGACGGCAGTTTCGGCCGCGCTGCCGTGCCCTCGGGGGCCTCAACCGGAGCCCATGAGGCCGTCGAACTGCGCGACGGCGACAAGGATATGTGGGGCGGCAAGGGCGTCGGCAAGGCCGTCGACAACGTCAACGGCGAGATCTTCGACGCCCTGTCCGGCATGGACGCCGAGGACCAGCGCCGCATCGACGAGGCCCTGGTCGCGCTGGACGGCACCGAGAACAAGGGCCGTCTGGGAGCCAATGCCATTCTCGGCGTGTCGCTGGCCTGCGCCAAGGCCAGTGCCATTTCCTCGAACCTGCCGCTGCACCGCTATCTGGGCGGGGTCTCGGCCCGGGTGTTGCCGACGCCGATGATGAACATCATCAACGGCGGGGCCCATGCCGACAATCCGATCGACATCCAGGAGTTCATGATCCTGCCGACCGGGGCCGACAGTTTCTCGGAAGCCCTGCGCATGGGAGCCGAGATCTTCCATGCCCTCAAGACCCAGCTCAAGGATGCTGGCCACAACACCAATGTCGGCGACGAGGGCGGTTTCGCCCCCAACCTCGGCTCGGCCGAAGAGGCCCTGGCCTTCATCACCCGCGCCGGTCAGGCCGCCGGTTATCTGGCCGGAGAGGATTTCCACCTGGCCCTCGACGTCGCCGCCACGGAATTCTTCAAGGACGGCAAATACGTGCTGGCCGGGGAGGGCAAGACCTTCGACCAGGACGGTATGGTCAACTATCTGGCCGACCTGTGCGAACGTTTCCCGATCGTGTCGATCGAGGACGGCTGCGCCGAGGACGATTTCGACGGCTGGAAACAGCTGACCGACCGCCTCGGCGACCGGGTCCAGATCGTCGGCGACGACCTGTTCGTGACCAACCCTCTGCGACTTGCGGCCGGAATCGGCGAGGGGCTGGCCAATTCAATTCTGGTCAAGGTCAATCAGATTGGTACGTTATCCGAGACTCTTGATGCTGTGGATATGGCCCATCGTGCCGGCTATACGGCGATCATGAGCCATCGTTCGGGCGAGACCGAGGACTCGACCATCGCCGACCTGGCCGTGGCCACCAACTGCGGGCAGATCAAGACCGGGTCGCTGGCGCGCTCGGACCGTACGGCCAAATACAACCAGCTGCTGCGTATCGAGGAGATGCTGGGCGATCAGGGAGTCTATTTCGGCGACGGCATGCTGCTGAAATAGGGCTGAACATCCACGGTCAAGCTACGGTTTGTTAGGCATTTCCGGTCAGAAATCGGTAATCGTGAGATCACGCTCAGAAGGAGCGTTCGCATTGCCCGAACGGATGAAGCCCTACACCCTGTCCGCCCTGTTGTTGTTGATGGTCGCCTACCTGGGCGTCCAGGCTCTGACCGGTCAGCGCGGCCTGTTGAGTGGTGGTCAGCGTGACGCCCTGCTGCAGGCGAGGGAAGAGCAGCTGGATCACATCTTGGCCGAACGCGGCGACCTCGAGGTTCGCGTCCGCTATCTGCGCACCGACAGCCTGTCCCGCGACCTGCTGGAAGAGCGGGCCCGGGCAGTGATCGGTTTCGCTGACCCCCGGGACTATGTGATCGCCGTTAGCCACACGGCGCCGACGTCCGTTCCGACCCGCCGATCCTGAACTTTCGTTACAGCCGCTCCGGCGTACTTTGCCTTTGGGGAACGAAGGCTGCTAAAGCCCCTTTCCGTAACGACAAGAGGCCCTTCATACGGGGGTCCAGCCGGGAGATGACGGATGGCGAAAGCCCCCGCCGCCAAGACTGATTCAAAGTCTGCGAAGATTCCAAACACGCCTGCGGCCTCGAAAAAGGACCTGCTGCGCTTCTATCGCGAGATGGTTCTTATCCGTCGCTTCGAGGAGCGGGCAGGCCAGTTGTACGGCATGGGCCTGATCGGCGGCTTCTGCCACCTCTACATCGGCCAGGAAGCGGTCGCCGTCGGGGTGCAGGAAAGCGTGCGCCAGGGCCATGACAAGATCATCACCGGCTACCGCGACCACGGCCATATGCTGGCCGCCGGCATGGACCCGAAACAGGTCATGGCCGAGCTGACCGGCCGTATCGGCGGGTCATCCAAGGGCAAGGGCGGGTCAATGCATATGTTCGACACCGCCACCGGCTTCTACGGCGGTCACGGCATCGTCGGGGCGCAGGTGGCGCTCGGCACCGGCCTGGCCTTCAGCGGCCGGTACCGCGGCGACGACAGCGTGGCCTTCATCTATTTCGGCGACGGCGCGGCCAACCAGGGCCAGGTCTATGAGAGCTTCAACATGGCCCAGCTGTGGAAGCTGCCGGCCATCTACATCATCGAGAACAACCAGTACGCCATGGGCACGAGCATCGAGCGCTCGTCCTCCACGACTGACCTGAGCCAGCGCGGTGCCAGCTTCGGCATTCCCGGCGAACAGGTTGACGGCATGGACGTGCTGGCCGTGCGCGACGCGGTGGCCAGGGCGGTCAAGCGCGCCCGTGAAGGCGGCGGTCCCTTCATCCTTGAGGTGAAGACCTATCGCTATCGCGGTCACTCGATGTCGGACCCGGCCAAATACCGCTCCAAGGAAGAGGTCGACGAGGTCAAGAAGACCCGCGACCCGATCGACCATATCAAGACGCTGCTGACCGCCGCCAAGGCCACCGAGGACGAGCTCAAGGCCATCGATGCCGAGGTCAAGGCCATCGTCGCCGAGGCGGTCCAGTTTGCCCAGGAAAGCCCGGAGCCGGACCCGTCCGAGCTCTACACCGACGTCTATGTGGAGGCCTCAGCGTGACCGACATCCTCATGCCGGCGCTGTCTCCCACGATGGAAGAGGGCACACTGACCAAATGGCACATCAAGGCCGGGGACACCGTCTCCGCCGGTGACGTCATCGCCGAGATCGAAACCGACAAGGCCACGATGGAGGTCGAGGCCGTCGACGAGGGCGAGGTGCTGGAAATCCTCGTCGCCGAGGGGGCCGAGAACGTGAAGGTCAACACGCCGATCGCGCGTCTGGCGGGTGATGACGGCGTGGAGAATTCGACGACAAAATCCGGCGATTCCGGAGACGGCGCGACGAAGACTTCGACGACTCCGGATACGAAGGCCACCGCCCCGGCACCGGCTCCCAAGGCCGAACTGCGCGACGCCGACATCCCCGAAGGCACCAAAATGGTGCGCACCACGGTCCGCGATGCCCTGCGCGACGCCATGGCCGAAGAGATGCGCCGCGATGAGGCCGTCTTCCTGATCGGCGAGGAGGTCGCCCAGTACCAGGGGGCCTACAAGGTCAGCCGCGAACTGCTGCAGGAGTTCGGCGACAAGCGCGTCGTCGACACCCCGATCACCGAGCACGGCTTCGCCGGTCTGGGCGTCGGCGCGGCCATGGCCGGGCTGAAGCCGATCGTCGAATTCATGACCTTCAACTTCGCCATGCAGGCCATCGACCACATCATCAATTCGGCGGCCAAGACCCTGTATATGTCGGGTGGCCAGATCCGCGCCGACATCGTCTTCCGTGGTCCCAACGGCGCGGCCAGCCGCGTCGGGGCCCAGCACAGCCAGGACTATTCCGCCTGGTACGCCCAGGTGCCCGGACTGAAGGTCATCGCCCCCTATGATGCCGCAGATGCCAAGGGCCTGCTGAAGGCCGCGATCCGCGATCCCAACCCGGTCGTCTTCCTCGAGCATGAGATGATGTACGGCACCGAGTTCGACGTGCCCGAGATTGAGGACTGGGTCGTGCCGATCGGCAAGGCCAAGGTGCGCCGTGAGGGCACCGACGTCACCATCACCGCCCACAGCCGCATGGTCGGCTTTGCCCTCCAGGCCGCCGAGACCCTGGCCGGGGAAGGCATCAGCTGCGAGGTCATCGACCTGCGTACCCTGCGCCCGCTGGATCACGAGACCATCGTCGAGAGCATCAAGAAAACCAGCCGACTGGTCAGCGCCGAAGAAGGCTGGGGTCCAATGGGCGTCGGGGCCGAAGTCGTGGCCCGGGTCATCGAACATGCGTTCGACTATCTCGACGCCCCGCCGCTGCGCGTGCATCAGGAAGATGTGCCGCTGCCCTATGCCGCCAATCTGGAAGTGCTGTCCCTGCCGGGCGCGGACAAGATCATCAAGGCTGTGAAGGACGTTATGCGATGACCGTTGAAAGCAAGGCCCTTCCGATCCCGCCCGAGCTGCTGGAAAGCGGCCGGACCGACGATGTCTCCGAACTGATCCGCATCTGGTGGGGCGGTGATCGCCCGCAGATGATCCTGCGTCCTGTCCTGAACGATGAACGCATGGTCGGCAGCGTGCTGGCCGAGGCCGCCTGGCATTTCTCGCGCGCCTATGCCGAGCGCCGCGGCCTGGACCAGGAAGAGGTGCTGAATACCATCCGTCAGTCCTGGACCGACGCCCACGACCGCTCGGCCGGCATCCGCGCCGCCGCCGCGGCCGGTGACAAGGTCGAGGCATCCGGGGAGACCCAATGACCGACATCCTGATGCCCGCCCTGTCTCCGACCATGGAGGAGGGCGTTCTGGCCAAATGGCACGTCAAGGTCGGCGACACGGTCAAGGCGGGTGACGTCATGGCCGAGATCGAGACCGACAAGGCGACCATGGAGGTCGAGGCTGTCGACGAGGGCGAGATCACCGAGATCCTCGTGGCCGAAGGCACCGAGGGGGTGAAGGTCAACACCCCGATCGCCCGGCTCAAGCAGGACGGCGAAACCGCTGCGCCGGCACCGAAAGCCGAAGCGCCCAAGGCTGAGATCTCAAAAGCTAAAAAGACCGAGGCGGCACCCACGAAGGCCGAGCCTGCCAAGGCCGCCCCGGCCGCACCGGCCGCCAAACGGGCCGACGGCGCGCGCGTCTTCGCCTCGCCCCTGGCCCGTCGCTTGGCTGAACAGGCCGGTCTGGACCTCAACACCGTCACTGGAACCGGTCCGCACGGCCGGGTCGTCAAACGCGACGTCGAGACCGCCGGCAAGGGTGGGGCCCGGCCCGCCGCAGCTTCAGCAACGGCCGCCGAGCCGCGCAAGGTCCAGTCCCTGGCCCAGATGGGCATCCCGGACGGCAGCTACGACCTCGTGCCGCTGGACGGCATGCGCAAGGCCATCGCCCGGCGCCTGACCGACAGTTTCCGCGACGTGCCGCACTTCCCCCTGACCATCGATTGCAACATCGACGGCCTGCTGGCCTCCCGGGTCCAGGTCAACGTCCTGCTGGAAGCCGAGGGCATCAAGGTCTCGGTCAACGACTTCGTCATCAAGGCCTCGGCCATGGCCCTGAAGGCCGTACCGGAAGCCAATGCCAGCTATTCGCCCGAGGGCATCGCCCTGCATCATCATGCCGATGTGGCCATGGCCGTGGCCATCGACGGTGGCCTGATCACCCCGATCATCCGCAAGGCCGAGACCAAGACCCTGTCGCAGATCGCCACGGAGTCGAAGGACCTCGCCAAACGGGCCCGCGACCGCAAGCTGAAGCCGGACGAGTTCCAGGGCGGCACCTTCTCGGTCTCCAACCTGGGCATGTTCGGCATCAAATCCTTCGCCTCGATTATCAACGAGCCGCAGGGCGCGATCATGAGCGTCGGGGCAGGGGAGGCCCGCCCGATCGTCAAGGACGGGCAGCTGGCCGTGGCCACGGTCATGACCGTGACCCTGACCTGCGATCACCGCGTCGTCGACGGGGTGATCGGTGCGAAATTCCTGCAGGTGTTCAAGGCGATGATCGAGAACCCTGTGACGATGCTGGCGTAAGGACGACACCGTGGCTGAATTCGATCTCATCGTCATCGGCTCGGGACCGGGCGGCTATGTCGCCGCCATCCGCGCCACCCAGCTGGGCCTGAAGGTCGCCATCGTCGAGCGCGAGAACCTCGGCGGCATCTGCCTGAACTGGGGCTGTATCCCGACCAAGGCCCTGCTCAAGTCGGGCGAGAAGTTCGAGAGCCTGTCGCACCTGAAGGAATTCGGTCTGTCGGCCGACAAGATCGGCTTCGATTTCGACGCCATCATCGCCCGTTCGCGCGGCGTGGCCAAACAGCTGAACGCCGGCGTCGGCTATCTGATGAAGAAGAACAAGATCGAGGTCATCGAAGGGACCGCGAAGCTTGAAAAAGGCAGCGCCGCGCCGAAGGTGGTCATTGCCCTCAAGGCCGGTGGCAGCCGCACGGTCGAGGCGAAGACAGTCATGCTGGCGGTCGGAGCCCGGGCCCGGGCCCTGCCGCAGATCGGCCTCGAGGCCGACGGCGAGCGTATCTGGGCCTATCGCGAGGCCATGGCCCCCAAGAGCCTGCCCAAATCGATCATCGTTATCGGTTCAGGGGCCATCGGCATCGAGTTCGGCAGCTTCTATCGTGCCCTCGGCGTCGACGTCACCGTGGTCGAGGCCCTGCCACGCATTCTTCCTGTCGAAGATGAGGAAGTGTCCAAAGCTGCGCAGAAATCATTCGAGAAACGTGGTTTCAAATTCCGCGTCGACGCCAAGGTCACCAAGGTGTCGAAGAACGGCAAGGGCGTCCAGGTCGCCATTGAAGCCGGCGGCAAGACCGAGACCCTCGAGGCCGAGGTCTGCATCTCGGCGGTCGGCATCACCGCCAATACCGACGGCATCGGCCTGGAAGCGCTGGGCGTGACCATGGACCGCGGTCACATCACCATCGACGGCCACTGCCAGACCAACGTCAAAGGCCTGTACGCCATCGGTGACTGCGCCGGAGCCCCGTGGCTGGCGCACAAGGCCTCGCACGAGGGCATCCACGCTGCCGAGCACATCGCCGCCTTCAAGACGCCCAACGTCCATTCGCCGATCGCCGGCTGCACCTATTCCCAGCCCCAGATCGCCTCGGTCGGGATCACGGAGCAGGGGGCCCGCGAGGCCAAACGCGAGGTCAAGGTCGGCCGCTTCCCCTTCAAGGTGAACGGCAAGGCCATCGCGGCCGGCGACACCGACGGCTTCGTCAAGACCATCTTCGACGCGAAGACCGGGGCCCTGATCGGGGCCCATATGATCGGGGCCGAGGTCACCGAGATGATCCAGGGCTATGTCACCGCCATCACCATGGAGGCGACCGAGGAAGACCTGCACGGCACCGTCTATCCGCACCCGACCATGTCGGAAGCGATGCATGAGTCCGCGCTCGACGCCTATGGACGGATGATCCACCTCTAGGGCCACCTCAAGCCTTGCCTTAAATGGCCGCAGGACGTCGAATACCCGCATGAGCCGTCTGCATACCCATGGTGAGTCCCATTTCCTGTCGCGCATCGGCTGGATGCGCGCCGCAGTGCTGGGGGCCAATGACGGCCTCGTCTCGACCGCCAGTCTGATTGTCGGCGTCGCCGCCGCCGGATCCGGCAAGAGCGCCATCCTGATCGCCGGTGGCGCCGGTCTGGTCGCCGGGGCCCTGTCAATGGCGGCCGGGGAATATGTCTCGGTCAGCTCCCAGTCTGACACCGAAAAGGCCGATCTGGCCCGCGAGGCCGAGGAATTGGCTGCCGATCCCGTGGCCGAGCACCATGAACTGGCCGGCATCTATGTCATGCGCGGCCTGACTCCGGACCTGGCCGACCAGGTGGCGGCCCAGCTGATGGCCACCGATGCGCTCGGGGCCCATGCGCGGGACGAGCTGGGGATTTCGGAAATCATCACGGCGCGGCCGATCCAGGCCGCCTGGACCTCGGCCGCGACCTTCGCCGTGGGCGCGGCGGCCCCGCTGATCGTCGTTAGCCTGACTTCGCCGGATCTGACGATCCCGGTCGTCAGCGTCGCCACCCTGATCTTCCTGGCGCTGCTGGGGGCCGCCGGAGCCCGCGCCGGCGGGGCCACACTGGCGCGTCCGGTAGGGCGGGTGGTGTTCTGGGGGGCTGTGGCCCTGGGCGTCACCGCCGGCATCGGTAAATTGTTCGGAATCGTGACCTGAACACGGCGGCCTATTTATCGCCTAAGATATATTATGCGAAATTGTATATCGGGTTTCCCCGGGAATTACAGTTGGAAACGGCCATTCCAGCCGTCGAATGCAACCTCGACACCGCCCGGAACAACTTCCGACAACACCCTGTAATCCAGATCGATATGCAGGTTCGTTAGAACCGCTTTTGGCACACTGGACCGCGCGATCCACTCCAGCGTTCGGTCAACATGGGCGTGGGTCGGGTGTGGCGTCCAGCGCAGGGCGTCGACGATCCAGAGGTCGGCCCCGCGCACCGCCTCAAACCCGGCGGCATCCAGACCCGACACATCGCTGGAATAGGCCACCGGCCCGATACGGTAGCCCACCGAGCGGATCGGTCCGTGCGCCTGATCGAAAGTCACAACCGGGATCTCGCCGCCCGCGCCGTCGACACTCCAGCGCTGGCCGTGCGCCGGAATCGCCCGGGCCTCCAGAATGGCCGGATAGCCCTCGACGCTGTCGAATATATAGGGAAACCGCCCGGTCAGGGCACCGTGGGTCGCCGTGTCCATCCAGGCCGGCAGCCGCCGTCGCGCCCGCATGGCGAACACCCGCAAATCGTCGATGCCGTGAGTCTGGTCAGCGTGGTCGTGGGTGTAGAGCACGGCGTCGACATGGGTCACGCCCGCCGCCAGCATCTGGCTGCGCAGATCCGGTGAGCTGTCGATCAGCACCGTGGTCACCCCGTCAGGTCCGTGACGGCGCAGCAGCAGCGAACAGCGGCTGCGGCGGTTTTTCGGCTCGGCCGGGTCACAACTCCCCCAGTCGCCGTCACCGCGCGGCACGCCACCCGACGAGCCGCAGCCGAGGATGACCACCTCCAGCGCGCCGGCCCCGCTCATGCCGCCACCGGCCTTGGAATGCGGTCGAACAGGGCGAAAAAGGCGTCCGTGGTGTGCCGGTCGGCTTCTTCGGCACTCCAGCCGCGGATCTCGGCCAGCTTGTCCAGCACGTGGCTGACATAGGCCGGTTCGTTGCGTCGCCCGCGATGCGGCATCGGGGCCAGATAGGGACAGTCGGTCTCGACGATGATGCGGTCGGCGGGCATGGCCCGGATCACCGTGCGCACGTCCTCGGCCGCCTTGAAGGTGGCGATGCCGGATACCGAGAACCACGCCCCGAGACCGGCCACCGTCTCGGCCAGTTCCAGACCGCTGGTGAAGCAATGCATGAGGATGCGGAACGGCCCGCGCGCGTGTTCCTCGGTCAGGATGTCGGCCATGACGGCGTCAGCCTCGCGCGTGTGCACCACCAGCGGCAGGCCGGTCTCGCGCGCGGCGGCGATATGCCGGCGGAACACCGCCGCCTGAATGTCGCGCGGGCTCAGGTCATAGTGGAAGTCCAGCCCGCACTCGCCGATCCCGACCACCCGGGGCCGCGCCGCCAGATCGATCAGGGTCTGCGCCGTCAGATCAGCCGCATCCTTCGCCTCATGCGGATGGACCCCGACCGTGCACCAGATATCGTCATGGGCCATCGCCAGCGCGTGGGTGGCCTCAAAAGTGGTCAACCGGTCCGAGATCTCGACCATCAGACCCACACCGGCGGCGCGGGCCCGGGCGATCACTGCGTCGCGGTCCTCGTCGAACTGCGGCGCGTGCAGGTTAACGTGGCTGTCGATCAGCATCCGCCGGCCGCCTTGGTCCGCGCCAGATCGGCCATGGCCCCGGCCAGCACGTCACCACGATCCAGATTGAGCCCGGCGGTCCGGTCCGGCAACTCCGACAGCCGGGTCCACAGCTCGGCCCAGCGGGCCCCCTGCCCCACACCCTCGCTGAGCGCGCGGGTCTTCACCGCCGCGATCAACCGCTCCATCAGCACCTCGAACCGCACCTGCCCCTCGGCTCCGCGAAAGCGGTCGGCCACAGCCAGCACTTCGGCCCGGTCGACGCTGGCGGCGGCGACCCACTCATGGGCCTGACGGTCAGCCTCCAGCGTCGAGCCCGAGGCCAGATCCAGCGCCGCGCCGGGCGAGCCATTGGCCAGCCGGGCGATACGGCCCGCCTCTTCGGGATCAAGGCCGGTGCGGTTGCGCACCAGGGTTTCCAGCGCCGGGACCGTCCAGACCGGAAAGGCCAGACGCCGGCAGCGCGAGCGGATCGTAGCCAGCAGCCGACCCGGCGCATGGGTCACCAGCAACAGCACTCCACGCTCGGGTGGTTCCTCAAGAACCTTCAGCAAGGCATTGGCTGCATTGATATTCAGATCATCCGCAGCATCGATGATCGCGACCCGGAACTTCGCCCGCGACGGGCTCTTGGAGAAGAACTCCGGCAGCTCCCGCGCCTGATCGACCGAGATGGATTTCTTGGTCTTGCCGCCCTCGACCAGCCGTTCCAGCACCATCAGGTCAGGATGCGACTGGGCCGTGACCAGCTGGCTGACCGGATCGTCCGGCCGGGTCCCCAACGGGCCGCGAGCCGGGTCCGGCGCGGCTCCCAGCAGACGGCGGGCGGCGCGAAAGGCGAAACTGGCCTTGCCGGTACCCTCGACCCCGCACAGCAGCCAGGCGTGGTGCAGACGCCCGCGATCGAGGGCCTCGACAAAGGCGGCTTCGGCGTCCGCGTGCGGGATCAGGTCGAAACGGTCGCGGGGATGGTCACTCATGACATCCGGGCCTGCAGCGTGGCCCAGACCCGCACCTCGACCTCGTCCTCGCTGCCGTCGGCATCGATCAGCACACAGCGGTCCGGAAACCGCCGGGCGATGTCGAGAAAGCCCTGCCGCAACCGCTCGTGAAAGGCCTGACCCTTGGACTCAAACCGGGTCTCGAACAGGCCGCGCCCGAAGGCCCGCTCCAGCCCGACGTCGACCGGCAGGTCGAAGATCAGGGTCAGGTCGGGCTGGTCGGTGCCGACAATGCCAGCGTCCAGCTGCTCGATGAAATCCGACGCCACCCCGCCGCCCGTGCCCTGATAGGCACGACTGGAATCGGCGAACCGGTCGCACACCACCCAGCTGCCCTCGGCCAGGGCCGGACGGATGGTGCGCTCAAGATGGTCGGAACGCGCCGCATACATCAGCAGGATTTCGGTACGCGGCGACCAGCGCTCGGCGTCCCCGGCCACGACCAGATTGCGGATCGCCTCGGCCCCGGACGAGCCACCCGGCTCGCGCGTCTGCACGACGGTGTCGCCGCGCGCACGCAGCCGTTCGACCAGACGCCGGGTCTGGGTCGACTTGCCGGTGCCTTCGCCGCCTTCAAGGGTGATGAATCGTCCATGGGTCACGGGCGCACCATGGCGGGCCGGAGCCGCCAAGCAAAGCCTTGGTCGTGATCAGCGCGAGGATATCAACAGGGCGTCGGCAAAGCCGCGGGCGACGACGGCCTGACGGGCCTGTTCAGCGCTGTTGGCGTCGCTCCACGGCCCGACCAGCACCCGGTACAGCCGGCCCCGGCCGGCCTCGGCAACGTCGACCGTGGCCCGGTCGCCCAGACGCCCGGCGATTCGCCGCGCCGCGCGCCGGTCAGAGAAGGCCCCGGCCTGGACCCAGTAGGCTCCGGTCTCGACCGGGGCCGCGGCGGCCTGAAGCTGGCGGGCTCCACCGCCCAGCCGCGGAGCCCGGCCGACATAGCGCACCCGCACCTCGCCCACCCCCTGCGACAACAGGCCCAGGGCCTCGGCGGCCCCGCGCGACAGGTCGATGACTCGGCCGTCGACGAACGGTCCGCGATCATTGACCCGCAGGATCGCCCGGCGGCCGTTGGCGGTATTGGTGACCTCGACCAGACCCGGCAGCGGCAGGGTCTTGTGGGCCGCGGTCATCGCATACATGTCGAAGATCTCGCCGGTCGCGGTCGGGCGGCCGTTGAACTGGTCGCCGTACCAGGAGGCCATGCCGACCACGTCATAGTCGGTATCCTCGACCGGTTGATACCAGCGCCCGCGCACCTGATAGGGCCGCATGGTGCCGGACACGATCGGGGCCGGATCATTAACCACGGGCAGGCTGCCCGCCCCGCCGAACGGCGCATCGCCACGCCCGGCGCTGGCACAGGCCGCCAGCAGCGACATCAGGGCGAGGACCACGGCCCCCTTGATCAGTCTTGTCGTCATTTCCATCGAATCCGGCCTTCGGGACCCGTCGATAATGCGGCAAGACATTTCCGCTTTGGTTAATCAGCCGTTTGTTTGCTATGCCCCCTCGCCCGCCCCGGATTTGCGAATCCGGTCCGCAGGACAGGTGGCCGAGTGGTTTAAGGCAGCGGTCTTGAAAACCGCCGTAGGTGTGAGCCTACCGTGGGTTCGAATCCCACCCTGTCCGCGGCCGGCTCTCGAGCTACCAGGCCCTGCAGGCCCGACAGGGACGAAAAGACGATACCCTCAAACGGATTTTCGTCGGATCGGCGGGTGAACGCCCCCGTCTCCCTGCTGACAAATCGCCCTCTTCCATCCTTTCCCGCGCTGCCAACCGACTGACTCCCCTCACCTTCCAGAAAAAAC
>TARA_R110002012_G_scaffold182378_3_pt1 | contig 45228 bp, 57 predicted proteins | sample TARA_R110002012 | Tara Oceans TARA_R110002012 (sample SAMEA4396515) | marine metagenome | biome: Westerlies Biome; feature: [DCM] deep chlorophyll maximum layer (ENVO:01000326); material: water (ENVO:00002006), including particulate matter (ENVO:01000060) such as... | depth 40 m
GGAGCATATTAATTTTAATACCTTCTACCTATGAAATCAAACTTCTTCCACGGGTCGAAAATAATATCTTCTTGGTAGTGCCTTAGAATATTTAGACCTAGAAAACCACTTTCTATAGTTAGGTCCATGCAACCTTCAATATCGCCTTGTATTACATCTATCCCAACATTTCCAATATGCAGATAATAGTACCCTTCAGGCAGTACAAGACTTAGAATCCATTCAAAACCTGGAGTAGTATCTAGACCTACATAAATACTAGGGTCAGTAATACAACCGCTAGATGAACCCCAAACAGTTTGCCCGTTACATTCATCCGTAATGAACGCATGGCACCAAATTTGGCCGTTAGGAGCAAACGTATAATAAAGATTGCTTTCTAAATAAATAACAATCGAACTTTGACCGTCACTAAAGAACTCATAAACGAACCCCCCTCCATCGTACCAGATAGGGCAGGTAACGGTGTATTCATCAGATTGAAGCAACGGGGCTGTCCAACACTCGTTGAATTGGTTCAAAAGGTTTAACGCTGTTTGCGTCACACATTGGCCGCAAGTTTTCAAAATTACCGTCAAAAGTATTGCCAGCGTCAAAATTGTGGCAATCATGTTGCGGCTTTGGTTCGGGTGTGTTGTTTTCATTTTGTTGGGGGTGTTAAGGGTTGCCAGTGGGTTATAAATAAATAGTCATACCAAAACAATTCACCTTCATAGGTTCTTTTCAACCATTCGATATCGTACTTGTACGTTCCTTGCTCAGGGTTCTTTCTGAAAACCAAGTACAGCCCTTCCTCTTCTGGCAAACGTTCTTCAACACTTATCCATTTGTCTTGGGAGGCGTGTTCTTCCATCCACATACCAACAAAAACAAGTGTCAAGGCAAGTAATATTATTAAAGCTATTGTTATTCCTATCCATTCCATAATTTTAAAAGATTGCTAACAACGGCTATAAGTTATTGCTAAGTCCGTTGTTTAATTCAAAGTGTATTCATTATCGGCAACACCTCATAGCCGTATTCCGTTGGCAGTAATATGCCTTCTTGCTTTGTGCTTTGATATAAACTTTCATTGTGTTTTGTTTTTTAGTTCGTCAAAATTGCGTAGTATAATGTTGCACATCTCATCTAATACCTCTTGCGAATGCCCATCTAAGTAGGTTAGAATGTCTTGCTGTGTTTGTTCTTTGGCCTCATTCATGACCTTATGCAGAAAGCCTATACGTCATAACTTCCCATTCATTCTTGCCGTTAGTTACGGTTGTATACATTCTTTTAGGTGTTTGCTTTACAACTTTTACTATACTGCTATTTGCAAATCCTTCATCCAAAATTACATCTTGCCCAGTGCATAACAAGGCATATAATTCATGGTGTATCGGCTCTCTTTTCATGTTAATAATTTAGTTTGTATATACTTAATAAGCTCCACGCATTATATGCAGAGTGTTAGCCACAATTAAGGGCTTCACTAATTTTTGCGTGTTCTGTTTTGTCAATGTAAAAGTTGTTCCCATTTTGCATTTTTACTACTGCGTAATCACCCTTGTAAGTTCCGCTTAACGGCAAGTGAAATTTCTTCATATCTGAAAGTGAAGATACTTGTTGTAGGTTTATGTTTTCTATTTGTTGTGTGTTTTCTAAATCACTTGCACACATTCCGTTTCCTGCTGTAAAATATTTTAGTTTATACATAATTAAATTAACTGTGGATAACACAAAATATAGTGAATAGCCTATTAAACATTTGTTTTAAGCCGAAACTTTTAGGTGGTCGGCTACTCACCATATTCAAGCACGTTGTAAACAATACTAATATCCGTTTACTAATGCCCACATATTTATAGTAGAAGAGTGAGGTATTTTATCTTTATTTTCAGAAATATACTTACTCGCTTCTGCTTTTGTGTTTCCTTTGTACTCAATACCAGTTTCTTCTTCTATAAACATGATATAATCTAATTGTTTTTGTGTTTCTTTCATAATTTTAGTTATATTCTTTTTGACTAACTCTTTTCATTATAGTTACAAAGAACAAATTATCTCTATCTTTTATCCTTTCTGCAAACTCAATAGCTCTTTCTTTTGTCAAAGGGTTACTTTGTTGTATTAGTGAATCTTGCATCATAGCAGTAGAATCCGCTGCGAATACTATATACTTTACTTCTTCTTTACTCATCTTTGTTTTGGTTTAAATTATCATATTCCCAGTTAATAATATCTTTAGGATAAACTCTACCCAAATGATAAAGTGTATGAGGCAATAAAGCTCCTTTCCACTCTTGCCAATATTGCGGTACATGAAAATAACCTTTAGGAGTTTCTATCCAATTATCTTTACGGTCATAAAATCCATCAGATTTAGTATAAAATGCTCTTCTAGTTACTATTTGGTCTTCGTAATGATCATAATATTTATCTCTTACTTTTACTTTACCTTTATAAGTAATCATTACATTGACATATTCTTTCGGTAATGTTTCTTTACTCATCTTTGTTTTGGTTTAGTTCTTCTATATCTAAGGAATCTTCTAATGCTTGTCCAGCATTTGATAAGTATAAGCTAAGCACATCAGTATCAATCTCTAAGTCTAGCATCTGATCTAGATCTTTTTGTAGTCTATTGATACTTTGTTTAAGTCTATATTTGTATCTAGTATCAGAATCAGTCTCGTCCAGTAACTCTTGTAGAAGAGATGATACCACATATATTTTAAGTTCTAAGTTCATTTTATTAATTTTGCAGTTATGCCGAGAAACTCATTAGCTGGTAAACGTACAGGAACTTCTAAGACAGCCAAGCATTATGCAAAGAATGCAAAGTCTAGAGCAAAGAAGAAGAAGTATGACAGTGAATATAACAAGTCAAAGTCAGCTACCAAGAAAAGAGTAGAGGCCAACAAAGCTAATAAGAAAGCTGGCACCTACGGCAATAAAGATAAAAAGGATGCGTCCCACACAAAGTCAGGACGAGTTGTTCAAGAATCTAGATCTAAGAATAGAGCAAGAAATGGAGCGACCAAAGGCCGCCCCAAAACTGCTCGTAGAAAGAATACTCGCAAGTAATTACTTACGGGTTACAAAGTCCAAATCCAGTCCGTTTGGAACAGAACCAACAGTAGCATTCATAGCATTTACGTCCTCACGAGGAGCCATAAACTTATGAGATGCCTCACCTGCAACTAACTCAGTATGACGATATACTGGATCATCTTGACCAGTTTCGCCATTATAAGCAGTTACAATCTCACCTGTACCAGGGTTGATCTTAGGATCATGAGACTTTGAATAAGGATTAGGAGTAAAGTTTTCAGTCACCTGAATACTTACATCTTGCCCCCATACAGAGGAAGCAAATACAGGCTGACCCTCTTCAACGAAACTACCTTCCGTGCTGCCCAAGTGAGCTTGAGCTACATCTGCATTAAAACTAAATAGAGCAGTTACTGTCTGCTTATTAGTAGATCCTTGAGCAATAGCAAGTAAGCTATTTGTGTCTCCAGGACGTTCTACTTGTTGCATAAACTGAACAGTTACCTGATCTTTATCGCTGTTAGTATTGTACCACCAACGACGAACGACTACTTTGCCTGAGTCCAAGGCATTTACAAACAATGGGTTCATAATAATAAAAGATTAAATAAATAAATAAATAAAAAAAATAAAGAGGACCTTAGTCCTCAGGGTTAAGACCTTCAGAAAGATCGTAAGTACCTAGTAGCTCATCACGCCTAGTTTTAGCTTCTTCAAGTTTTTCTCCATGATAATTGATAGTCCACTCTAAGTTACTAAGCTCTCTATCAACAAGCTCTTGTATAATGTCATCAGGGTTCTTCATAAGCTTAGAAATAAATTGTTATACTTGACTTATCGATTACAGCTGTAGTAGCCTTATCAAGGATAGCATCCATAAGATTGCTATACTCTGACTTTGTAACTGTTTGAGTACGAGGTACTTCAATAACCTTAGCCTCAACAGGCTTAGTTAGCTTTCTGTATCTGTCTATTACAGATCTTTCTGTACGACCCATGCTTGTAGCAAATCTTTTACGTTGCTTAGAAGTCATATTGTCTAGCCCAGACTCAGCTAATACTTTGATGTCTGCGTTAGACCATCTTCTTTTAAAGGATTTCTTAGTTCCCATAATAAATAAAAATTAATGATTAATGAATTAACGATTGGTAAGCAAGGGATCAATCGTGATCCCAAGCTAAATAATACTTGACACCATTTAACAGGTGACTTCCATAGCTTGTACCTTCAGGTTTTTCTTCACGATAAAATCTAAAGTTCCTAGCATTAGGATAGTTGTGATCAAAAGACATCATTGTCTTAGGACAAGTCTGTGTATTCTTAATCTGGTTAAACATAGTGACCAGGTATTCTTTGTCACATTTTTCTAGACCAGTGAATTGAAAATTCTTACACTTGTCTGCTAACTTCTTCTCGAAGTAAGTACCTTCCATAATAAAAAACTATATAAAAATAAAGCCCTCACTTGATGGCAGAGGGCAGCTCCATTATATATTAAAGCAATGACTTTCCTAGAAAAGGTTGTTCAACTTCAGGATCATATGAGATACCTTCGATATCAAACAATACCTTTAGTACTGCTTGAAGTCTAATCCATTGAGACTTGTGTTCAGGCATATCAAATCCATCCTCATCAAACTCATGATCTATAGCACTTTCAAAAGCAAACTCAATACGAGCAAGTTCTTCAAGAGAGTAACCTGTTGCTTTTATTGCACCTAGCCCATCATGATAATCTCTAAAACTAATCGTCATGTAACCATCACCAGGCTTAGAAAAGGTTTGAATAGGCTTAAGATTATCGTCTAACCTGTCAGTGCAAAATACATATCTCCAAGCACCAGCATCTCCAGTATAACTCGATGCTGCTACAAGATTTCCAACTGCACAAGCCTGACAGTTTCCTGCTATTAATTCTTCTGTAAGGTATGCTCTTTGCAATACCTCAATACTATTTCTTAGTCTATCGTTCATAAGACGTTAAGATAAAATAAAACGAGGACACTTGATGGTAGTCCTCCTCACCATTTACTTTAGTCTCTTTTAGTTTCTTCATCAAACAAACCGTTGTAGGCAATTAGTTTGTCTCCCAGTAATGATAACACTTGTTACATTCTTTATAGTCAGTATGTATTGCCGTTTTGAAATCAGAACTTTTACACTCAGGGCAAACTAACTCTATGTGTAATAAATAGTTTAGTTAAATCGTGCTAGATGGTTACGCTTCCATTCATTAGCAGCATCTTCACCTCCTTCTTCTTGTATAGCCCATATAATATTCTGTGCATCCTCAAGAGGAATGGTATACTCAATAATTTCACATAGTAGCTCTTCCATATCTTCTAGTATTGGTTAGTAATGTTAAAAATATTTACTTATCTATCATAGTTCTTGAGGCGCTACCTCACCCAGTGTAATCGGGAAACTACCTTGCACTCTAGAATACTGGGAATCCACCCGTTGGCTTCCTCCCACGATAAGTAAATATAAATGATGCAGATCTCGCTGGTTAACGGATGGAGATTTTAGCCGTAACTGCATCAAAGTTATTAGTCTGTTGACGAATATAAATACGCTACAATCACTACGACAAGTGAGACTAACCAAGTAATTGGATGCTCACTGACTGTATAAAAGTCTATAGTAGTTACACGATCTAAATAGAGTGCTAGTATTCCTACAACTGTAATCAATGCTATAGGAAACAGTATTACAAGTAAAAACTGTGCTGAATGTCTTACGATACTTTTCATAATCAATTAAAATTATCTGACGGCATTAATATTCCAACGGCTTCCCAAAATATTGCTTTGTTCTGAGAAGTAGTAAAAGGCTTCAGTTTTTCTAACTGCATTGCCTTTGTCTTATCATACTTAGCTATGCCTAGTACGAACTTAAAGAATGTATCTTCAGGCATATTCTTAACAAGGCTAGGATTAGCTAGCGCTTTGTTTACTAAATAAGTTGCTTTTTCTTTGCTCATCTCTGTCTATTACAAGGTTTATAACCACGCTTTACAAGTTTTGCATTGCGTTTACTATGGGATTTATAATCGTACCCACGATGTTGTGTTGCACAGCTAGCCAAGAATAGGCCAGCCATGCAAATGATTAGTAATTTTTTCATTATCCAAAGTGATTCCAAATGAATATTGTGATGTAACCAATCCCCATAACTAAGAGGAATACTATCAATGAGTCTGAACCATGTTGGTCCACGTCTGATTTCTTTTTACGGTTTGTTTTCTTTCTAAGATCAATCATGTTCTTCATGTTAGTTTCTAACCTTCCCTTTCGGGAAACGCTCTAAGCCTAATAGACTATTTATACTCGCTCAGACGAGTTTGTTCTCATAGTTATGAATATCTACAACTAATTGAGGATACTCCCAATAAAAACCTTCTGATGTTGCAAGAGCATATCCAACAACATTACCATCTTTATCTAGGAAATCACATTTATAACCTTTAAGGCCATCATAATCATTAAAATCATTACCAATCCTTCTCCAAAAATTCATGGCAGTAGCAAAGGATAATCCTCTACCATTAAACACTGATCCGCTTTTAATCACTAATTCGCTTTGTACTTTTCCTAAATACTTTTCATAAGTTTCTTTGTTCATCTTCTTTGGTTTTAGAATTGGTACTCTCACAAGGTTGCAATCCTTGAATACTTTCTTACCTTACTATAAAGAAGGTTTGTAAGAAACAAATACATACTTATCTAAAAGAAGAGTTTTATGTAAATATCCTGCAATTGGATGAGAGTATATAAATGAGAGGACTTGAAGGTGTCCTCTCTTAACCTAAAAAGTAGTACTCTCACAAGGTTGCACCTTGATAGCACAATAAGACCTCTTTCCCAGTCTCTTTGATCTGTTACTCTTCAAATTGAAGGTCAGCCATTGTTTTATTTCGCTAATTGTTCACACCAGCAATTGGATGAGAGTACTAAAGCAGTTTATACACTTGCTTCGGTGTCAAGACTTAGGCATTCTCGTTGAGAACCCAATCTTGAATGGTTAGACAACCATCAGATGAAATCACAAATGTCTTCATTGGTTGAAGGATTTAGTGATGGTCTGCCTGTTGATGGCCATAGGCAGAAAGAACCATGTATATAGATTGTAACCACGTATTGGGTACAATGACAGTGAAGAATGCCCAGCCCCTGTAGTAGGAACTGGGCAAACCAGGTGCCGAACCCTTAGAGAGCTCGAGCACCTGTGCGTTCAACGCCGCCTGTGTAAGCGATCCAACCGCCTTCTTCGGTCTTGCCGACCATGATGTCGCCAGCAATGTCAGCTGGATGCTTGCCACAAAACTCACGGTCTTTCTTGCTAAGCCAAAGGGTAACGAAGCCCTTAGACGTACCAATGTCAGAAGCGCCGTTCTTGTTGAAGTCGTAGACCTCGACAGTATCATCGCCAGACTTCTGCTTGATAGCGTTGATGAAAGAAGCGAAAGAGTAAGAAGCAACGATGTTGCTTGAAGTTGTGTTTGTAGTTTCCATAACAGATGAAGTTTGAATAATGCCGAGGGGCTAGTTCCCCCCAACTCTCACTTAAGGTAGGGGTTGTCTGTAGGGAGTCCTAGCCTCTCCTCCCACAAGAGAAAACTCAAAAATTTTACAAAGAAAAAGCCCTGCATAAAACATACAGGGCCTTCTTAACCAAACACAAATGAGAACTAATGAGCTAAAAAAAGTAACCAAAAAAAATAAGTAACGTTTAGTAAAGTTACTGTAGCTACGATGCTCATCAGTAGCGCAAAGCTACGGAATTATTTCTAGGAAGTCAAGTCAAACTCTCCCCTAGCTCTTTATCTATACTCTTAATTTCTGCTAAAATCTTCTGCCACTTCTCCTCTGCTGCCTCCATAGTCTTAAGATCGTACTTACTACCTGTGCCTAAATTTGCCCAGATGCTAGCGTTCTCTTCTAGTAGTGCGTTTACCCTCTCGCTATATCTAAACTCCTGATTCAATTCCGTTTCCATGTATATATTATTAAAGACAACTAAGGCCAGTTTCCCGGCCTCAGTCTAGATTAGAATACCTCCTTTTTTTATTCTTCTATAGAATACAGTCTAGAAATAAGATCCTTTAGAAAATGCTCATCCAGTAAGCTATTGACTTTTTCACGTATATCTTCGCTAGTAGCGCCGTGTAGTCCTTTCTTGTCTAAATCTTTAGTCCACTCAAGTATCTCGGCTATGACCAGAACTAGATGTGGGCCATGCACACTGCATAGATATTCAAACTCTTCCTCTGGTAGAGGGTAGACTATGAGCCCACGAGTTTCTTCTCCTAACGAATGTTTCATTTCTGACATAATATAAAGATACGAATGATTAAAACTGATTGCTAATATAATTTAGCCTAAAAAAACTACCAGTTGTTCTTGATCTTGTACTCCAGATACTTAGAGTATACCTTGGTAGAGATTCTGTAACATCTCTTACATGACTTACATTGCATCTTCTGGGATTCAGTTCCTGCTCGTGTAACATCAGTGCCGTTACGTATGACTGTTGTGCTTCCACAGTTTGGACATGACCATTTAGGACCTCCGTTGACTACACCTACATGTGTTTTAATAGGTACGGCTCCTATTATCTTTTCATATATCTTCTGGAGTAAGATAACATCCTGTTCGCAATACTCAATCATCTCGTCCATTCGACTAGCATCTCCAAATACAATGTTTTCCCATAGGTCACCATGTACTTTTATCTTCTCTCCTAAACCAAAGTACTGTCCTATGTCCGTTAGTCTATTAGATGGTAGCTTCAAATTAGATCGAACAGACTTTAATGTATCGAGAGTTCTCCAGCGGGGTACATTATTAATGCCGTGGTAAAGTGCTCTTGTTCTAACCCAAGGTATGTCGAAGCGATCTCCGTTATGTCCTACAATCTCGTTAGCTTTATTCATTATCTTAACGAAATCCTTGATTAGTTTCTTATCATCTTTCTTTTTACCCCAGTCTAGTGTAGATACTTTGTCTTCGTTTTCCCATTTATATGAGATACAGATAATTTTTGCATCTTCTATTACATTATTGTAGCTTAATCGTGTCTTATAGCCTGGACGCCAGAACCAACCTATACAAGGGCTAGTCTCAATGTCAAAAAATAGTCGTTTCATATAAAAGTATGTTAGTTATTCTTCCTGGTAAAAATACAACAGTCTTTAGAGCAATCTCAGATGACTTACTAGAGCTATTAGTGTTTGGGGAAGAGGTTGAGTTCTGCTTTGAGTGGATCGCAAACATTGACACAAAGCTAGGTATAAATTTTCACACTACTTGTTATGTAGAAGGAGAAATGTATATCTTTGTACTAGAAACAGAGCTAGAGTAATGAGATACCCATTAAGAGTTCCTACCTCTAAAGACAAGATTTACAATCAGTTTTTAAGGATAGTAAACTTTCTTGTTTATGAGAAGGATACAGAAGGTGATACACAAAGATCCCCTCTTACAAACAAAGAGCTAGATGTCCTGGCCTCCATGATGTATTATAATGATAGATACAGAAACCTTCCGCCAGTAGAAAGAGCAGAGTACATAATGTCGTCAGACATACGGAAGAGGATTAGGGCCAACCTGGACATCAAAGCAAACCATCTTAACAACGTTATATCCCGTCTCAAGACTAAGTACTATATGGGAGCCCCTATCCTAGATGACGGTAAGTTATGTCAATCCCTTAGCATTTATCTAGATAGTGATACTACAGTAGAATTTAACCTCTCATATGAAGAACCTACCCCAAAGCCAGATAGACCTGCTGAAGAGCCTAGCAGAAAAGTACAACTTAAAATACGACAAAGTGAGGGAGCTCCTAGGACAGGTGGGGATATGGTCAAGCCGTTCAATCTCGACGATTAAGAAAGCAGAGGACAAACTCTACGATCCAGAATCGGCATCTACCATTCATATAACTAGATTCGGTAAACTTATTCCAGATAAAGCTAGAATGAATAAAGTACGTGAGTACGTAACAAGAACAAAGAATGCTAAGCAAAAGGACTGAGATATTTGACACAGACAAAAACTACTGGGAGGTGTTTCCAGAGATGCGTCAGCACCCGCTGTTTTCTAAGTACTATAAAGAAGACAAGACTAAAACAAAGAGCAAATCGTCCAAAATCATGTGGGCACTGCATTTAATTTGCCACCCTAAGTCTATGATGTACCATGATCCTAATAAGCTAGATAATGTAAAAGGACTACTACCTAAAACATGGGACTGGGAACTTAAATCTACTTCTGTAGATCTAGAGGAATACAAAAATGCAATGCTAACAGAAGCCCAACGTGCTTTAATAAACTGGGATGATATGATCCGTAAGCGTTCAGCGTATCTAAAACAACAAGACTATAATCTGGAGACGGGTAACGACCTAGATAAACTCCATAAAAACACATACTCTATCTATAAAGATTATCAGAAAGTGTGTGAAGAACTACAAACAGAAGAAAACTCTAATTCACAAAACCTAAGCCTGTCCGAGTCAGGCGAAATATAAAAGCTATGAGCAATTCAAACCATCAGAGCCATCAGTTGACTCTTCAAAAAATCAATAACAACAAGCAAGAAGCAGATAAAAACTTCCAGCTTGTATTTAGTTCTCTACAGATGTTGAACCAACAGTTTCAAGCAATGGAGAACTTATTCCTACTTACTCTTAACCAATTAGATATTCCATCAGACGATGAGATTAACTACTCACAAGAAGACTTTGACAACAAATACGGTCATCTAATTGGAGAGTACTTTGTAGAAAAAGAAACAGGTACATTCTTTAAGGTTAATCTTATTCTTAAAGACTGGGACTTGACTAGTAACGAAGACAAAACTTGGAACTTTTCTCACCCAAGTCTTGGAGGAAAAACTATTATAGCAGATGATGAGTACGCAGCTTACGATAAACTTGTTATTGAGATTCGTAACCCATTAGTTCCTATAAAAGACTAATGAACTTTTGGACAACAGTAAATAATTCCTCTTTTGTTCTACCTGAAATCCCTAGTCTTCATCCTATAGCTGACCGCTATGAGTATCGAGACTTCTGGAAGCAGGAGAAGAAAAGGATAATCGAAGGGCATTGGGAGTCTGGTAAATGGATTCCCGGCCCTTTGTATTACTACGTGAACTTCCATAACATACTTGTAGAAGATCCGAAGACACTTGCACAAAAGCCTGGTAGACCTTGGCTACGTGATATAGACTGGGAGTTATTTTTGTTGTACGAAGAATGTAGAGGTTTTTCAGGTTTTGAAAAGGATGAGAACTATACATGTAATAGATTCCTAGGACCAGACCGTGAGAGGATAGAACGCCTAAACATGATGGAGCAGTACATCAACCTGGGCGTAATAAACAAAGAAGACCTAGATAAAGAGTATGTAGATGCTAGATTATACCTACGTACTATCCATGAGGATAACCTAAGAAAACCATTATACCAAAACTCAGCAAAGAATCTTATCTCTATACAAGCCCGTGGGGGAGGTAAATCCTATGGGTCTGCGGGTATTGGAGCACACAACTGGTTAACAGGTGGAGCCATATCTTATGACGAGTACTTAAAAGCAAAGAAGAGCAAGCAACCTCTTACTTCAGATACTGTCGTAGGAGCAATCGATGCTAAATGGTCTGGACCACTGCTGGATAAAATACTATTTGGTATAACCAACTTACCAGGAGAGTTTGAGTACGAGAATACAACGTTTCCTAGCCCATTGTACAAGTCATGGTCAGGGTCTAAAAGAGAAGGTTCATTCCTTAAGAATGTAGACGGCTCTTATCTATACCATAGAACATTTAAGAATAACCCACTTGCAGGTAACGCAGGTCGTCCCAACTTAGTAATGCTAGATGAGGTCGGCTTCTTTGATATACTTGTAGAAACAATCGGAGCACTAGAAGGAGCGGAAGCATCTAAGATGTTTAAACGCCAAGTTATCTGGATGCTAGGTACGGGTGGTTTTACTAGAGGAGGATCTGTACTGTTTGCAGAGAATGTATTCCGTAACCCAGATCAATATAACTGTCTAGTATTCGAAGATGAGTATGAGTCCAGAGGTAGTATCGGATACTTTGTTCCCATAATCAAAACTCGTAACCAACATAAAAAAGGAGACAACCTACTTACTGATACGTTTACAGCTAATGCAGAAGAAGCAGAAATACGGGAGGGTAAGAAGAAAGACCTAACCAGATACCAGGTACATATTATTAACAACCCTTTGTATCCTTCGGAAGCATTCCTTGTAACAGAAGGTACTAGATTTCCTACTGTATTACTAAAAGACCAACTAGCAGAAGTACTAGGCGGAAAGCTTAAAAGATTTTCTGATGCATCTTATAAAGGTTGGATAAAGTTTAATGACAAATCAGAGCTGTACTTTGATACAGTACAAGACAAGACTCCTATCAGGTCCTTTCCTCTTGATAAATATGAGGATAAGAGAGGGCTCGTAGAGTTATTTCAAATGCCGAGGAGGGATGAAGATGATACTGTAATTACCAATAGGTATATTGGGGGTATTGATGTAGTAGACAAAGCTAGAGCAACTACATCTTCACTCCCTTCTATCATTATATTCGACAGAATTACAAGAACAATAGTAGCAGAGTATACAGGCCGTACTGATGACCCTAAATACTTCTATGAAGTCTGTCGAAGAATGCTAATGTTCTACAAAGCTACAGCTATGTACGAGCAGAACTTTATTGGACTGTTTAATTACTTTGTTCAGCATAATGTTTCTTATCTACTAGCAGAAACCCCCTATCAGCTTAGAAACTCTGACACATACCGTCCTGGAACTAATACATCTAAAGGTATATTTAACTCTGGTAGGATTAACGATACAGGTATAGACTATATTTCTTCGTGGTTACTTAATCCTATTAACCCAGAGTCAGATAAACTAATGCTAAATACAATATACTCTCCAGCTATCTTAAAAGAACTTATCTCTTGGAACAAAAAAGGAAACTTTGACCGTGTATCTGCATTAATTATGTTGTTTTGGTACGAAGAGACGCTTCATAGGGTTAAAACAGAAATGTCAGAGACAAAAGTTAGCTTTTTAGAGTCAAATTACTTTGCAAAAAGAGGATTAGTACCCAAAAAGAAATTTGATTGGCAAGATCCGAAAGATTTTATCTAAATTTGCATAACTTAAAGAAATGTATTAATGGCTGAAGGTAAATACACTGGAGAAAGTCTTTCTTCGGACTACAAATCAGGATATAACTATCCTAATCAAAAACTACCAGATTCGAAGAAAAACGAAAAGTGGTACAAAAGTAATGTAGACTATGCCGAAAAGCTAATTGGTCATAATGAGTTTTACCGTAACGAATACGGCAATAAAACAGAGAACTATAATCTACGTTCTAACATTGTAGATATACGCAACTTTGAAAAGTATATCAATCCAGGACAGCTGGAGATTGATAAGTTTCCTGCAAAGTTTCAGCACATAGGAATAGGTAACGCTAAGATTGATCTTCTTATAGGTGATTACATTGGCCGTAAACATGACTTCCGAGCTTACATTTCTTCTTCAGATACAGAAGGTAATACTCGTAAAGAAGAGGCCCTAAAGCGTCAGCTTCTAGAGAGAGTAGCAGAAAGCTTATCTAATCCAGAGATAGGAGAGGAAGAAATACAGAAGCTAGTTAAAGAACTAGACGAGTACACTAAATACGACTTTCAAGACATTGCAGAGCAGACAGCTAACTCTATTCTTAAAAAAGAGTCTATACAAAATAACTTTGATTTTACTTTTACCAGGACATTTGAAGATCTCCTAATATCAGGGGAACAGATTATGTATATGGACATACTAGGCGGTAAACCAGTCATGAGACGGCAAGACCCTAGAAAAGTATTTACCGCAGGTGGCGGTAACTCTCTATACCTTCATGATAAAGATATTATTGTCCTATATGATTATCATTCAGTAGGACAAATTATTGATGACTACTGGGATGAGCTCAGTGAGAAAGACGTAAAGAAACTAGAGAGACGAGTAAAGTATGGCTCAGACTATGGGCTAGACTATGCTATGGCCAACAGAGGTGCTTCAGCAATACTTGTAAATGATACTGATGGTATTACAGGTAGCTCTATCGGATCGTCTGATGATGATACAATTAGACTAATGTCCCCATCTAACCTTCAGAAGTATGCTTTTGGGGGAGACTATAACGAAGATGGAGAGCTTAGAGTTGTTACAGTATTTTGGAGATCTCGCCGTAAGATTGGTAAACTCAAGTACCTAGACGAGTTTGGTGATGAGCAGATTACATATGTAAACGAACACTACGTTCCCAAAAAAGAAGAGGGAGAGGTAGTTACATATATGTGGATTAATGAATGGCTCAGAGGTACAAAAATTGGATCTGATGTCTATGTAAAGATGCAGCCAGTAGAGCACTCTATTAAGTCTCTCACTAACCTATCTTCTGGCTTGCCGCCAATCATTGGTGTTACTATGAATACAAATGGTTACAAGATCCAGTCTATGATGGACTTGCTAAAACCATTTGACTATGCATATGATATTGGCTTCTGGAAAAGAGAATTAGAGATCGCTACTTTCAAGGGTACAGCAACAGCAGTAAATGCAGCTCTTATCCCATCAGGCTTTGATCCGCAAGAATGGTTACATTATACGTCTGTAGATAAGCTAATGTTTTTAGACCCTACTCAAGAGATTATGAAGGGACCTTCTCAAGGTAAGGCTGCAGGTACTTTCAATACGTTTATTACTCAAGAAGTATCTATGGGAGCTAATGCTCAGGGTATTCAAATGCTAACTGACTATCTAGCATCTATCGAAGGTACTATGGGTAAGATAGCTGGTATCTCTGGAGCAAGAGAAGGAGAAGTTGGGGTACGGTCTTCTGTTACAAATGTGCAAACTTCTATTGAGCAGTTTACTAAGATTACAGAACGTTGGTTCCAAGTAGATGCAGAGTTCCGCCGTCTATGTTTAACTAAGTATCTAGAATGTTGTAAGATTGCCTACAAGGACAATCCTGCTAACGGTATGTTCTTCTTAGATGATATCTCACAAGAGTATATTAATATGTCTGCTGACTTCTTAGAGTCTGACTTCGATATAAATATCTCTAACTCTACTAAAGACAAAGAGTTATTTGGAGATCTACGTTCGCTAGCCCAAGCAGCTATTCAGAACGGTCAGGCTACTATTTCAGACCTTGTTACTATTTACTCAACTAACTCTCCTGCTAAGATTTCTCGCAAGCTTAAGGAGTCTATGAATAAACTTAAGGAAGAAAAGCAACAGCAGCAGCAAATGGCTCAACAGTCTCAAGAAAAACTTAAGCAAATGGATATGCAGAACAGCGAATTACAACGTCAGTTCCTTGCAGACCAGAATCAAAAAGACCGTGACTCCGCAGAACGTATTACTGTTATGAGAGCACAAGTAGAAGATATGGCGTCTCAAAGAAAAGAAAACGTCGACTTAAACAAAAACGGAGTTCCTGACGACATAGATTTGCTTAAAGCAGAAACAGATGTCGAAAATCGGAAAGAAAGATTGAAATTAGATAAACAAAAACTCGATGAAGTAGTCAGACACAATAAAGAATCAGAAAAGATTCAGAAACAAAGGGCAAAAAAACAATAGCCCTTGAGATAAATTGTGTAAGACGATTAGAAAGTTTGTGTTTAACGTGTTAATTTTGTACCTGAAAACATAAGAGCAATGGCAGATGAATTTGAAGGGGTAAAACTGGTAGTACCAGGCCAGCCCCAAAAAGAAGAACCTCAAGCACCCACAAAGGGAAAGGAAAACGTTCCAGTAGGAGTAATAGATATGGGAGGAGAAGCCTCAACCAGACAAATGTTTGAAGAGACTTCAGAAACTCCAGAGACTACAGAACCTACTTCAACCCCTGAAGCGCCTGAGAAAAAAGATACAGTCTATTCAGTACTTGTAAAAGAACTAGTAGACAATGGGATTATCGAGCTCCCAGAAGGTAAAACAATAGAATCTTCAGAAGATCTCGTAGAACTTTTTGATACCACAGTCAATAATAGAATTAACAACTCTATTAATGATTTCAAAGGTTCGTTTACAGGAGCAAAAAAAATGTTCCTAGAAATCGAAGATTACTTCGATGACGAGACGGTTGCTATGAGAGTAGCAAAGGACCTTGATTATTATAACAAGGTAGACGATAGTGTAATTCGTGAGAATGCTAACGTTCAAAAAGACCTCTTGTCCCGCTATCTCAGAATGAAGGGTATGAACCAGAATGAGATAACGGAAGCTTTAAGCGAAGCTGAGGCACTAGCAAAACTCGAAGACAAAGCTTTGCAAGCCTTTCCGCAACTTAAGCAAGCAGCTGCCCAGTTTATAGAGGGAAAAAAACAGGAGTCAGCTGTGCGCCAACAAGAAGTAGAAAAGCAAAACGAAGAGTTCTTTAGTAATATGCTAAATGCCGTTGACGAAGCTGACGAGCTTGTACCTGGGGTTTCCTTGACCAAACGTCACAAAGATGCCATTAAGAAAAACATGGTTGATGTGGTGTTCGAAGATCCAGATACGGGCCAGCAACTAACAGAGTTGGGTTACAAACAGTATAACAACCCTGAAGGTTTCGAAAGGCTGATACAGTTTTACAATGTTCTTGGTTTATTTAACTCCTCAGACAAAGGAGCTTTTAAACCAGATCTGAGTAAACTTGTAAAGCTCACAGAAAAACAAGTTAAGAAAGGTCTTGACCAGTTAATCCGTGAGCAGCAACAAAGCTCCAACTTTGGCGATGATAAATCTGGCGATGGTAAGAAGCTAGACATGTCGTTCTGGGAGGATGCATTTGGAAATGAGTAATAAATTTATAAAGTAGCTAAAATGGCTCAGAAACTTTTTAATACTCAGCTGTACAGACCAAAAGATTTTAAGGGTCTAATTGCTGATAACCACTTTTACGAATTGTACCAACAGAAGCCACAGCTTCTAGACAAAGCAATTCAACAGATTTACCAAATGAACCTACAAGGTTCTATGGTAAACTTCGTTAACCGTTTCCCTACTATGGAAGTAGATTTAGAGAACGGATTCTACCAATGGATGCTCAAAGGTCAAGAGGACAAAAACGTACCTCTTGTTGCTGTTGAGGATAATGCAGGTGCTTCAATCTCTGCAGGAACTTCAGCAGGCGCTCAACGCCAAAGAGTTCGTCTTGTATTTGACGAGCCTATGTTTGAGAGAACTAACGTAATCAAAGGAGAAACTGATGACTACCACTTTCTTGTAAAAGAAGTACATGATGATGGCGGACGTTACGCTTATGAGTGTGAGCTCTTAAACGACGACCTAGCTGTTTCATTTGTAGTAGGTACTGATATTTCAGTTGGAGATCGTTTCTCTAAGTTTTATGACCTAGTACCAGGTACTCTTTCTTACGAAGGTGCGGAACCTTATTTTACTTCTCCATTCAAAATGCAGAACCGTCTGTCTATGTGCCGTATGCAGTACAAAGTACCAGGTTCAAGCATTGAGAAAGGTCAGAACGAACCATTAGAGTTCCCATTCATGTACAGAGGCCAGACTGAATCAGTTTGGATTAACTACATCGACCTTGTAGTAATGTATCAAGCAGAAGAGCTTATGGCTCGTGCAGCTTTGTACGGAAAGAAAAACTGGACAGTTGATTCAGGTTACTTGAACTTTGACGATGTAACTGGTTTCGAAATCGGTGCAGGTTCTGGATTCTTCGAGCAAATTGCTCCAGCTAACCGTCACATGTATAACACCTTCGATCTTGATTACTTGATGGAAGTTGCTCTTGACATGTCTATCGGTAAGATTGGTAGAGGAGACCGTCACCTACATATCATCACAGGTGAAAGAGGTGCTATCGAGATCCACAAGCAGATCCAAGCAAAAGCTAACGGCGACACTATCTACAGCAACGTTACTACTGGTAATGGAGCTTACGGAGCTGGTGCAGCTAACAATACTGGAGCAATCAACCCAATGAGCTTCGGATACCAGTTTGTAGAGTATAACTACTACAACGGTATCAAGTTGACTGTTGAGATTGCAGACTTTATGGATGATGATATTTACTTCCCTAAACGTCACCCAGAAGGTGCTGGTATTGCTGAGTCACACAGAATGATTGTAATGGGCTTCGGAGAATCTGCAGAGGTTCACAAAGTTCGTCCAAGAGGTCGTGATGACATGTATGCATACATTGCTGGTTTACGTGATCCATTTACTGCAGGCGGTAAAGGAAAAACTTCTCCAAAGATGGTATCTAGCCCAATCGACGGGTATGAAGTACACTCCGCTAAGTTTGGTGGTCTAGTAATGAGAGACCCGACTAAGGTCCTTGATTTCCAACTTAACGTTAATCAATAAATCTAGATAGGAGGGGATTAATCTCCCCTCCTTTCCTTAAAACTTATAGTTATGCCAGGAATGATGAAAAATAGAGCAGCCGGATATAAATACGGAGGTGCAGCCTCAAAGCCTAAGAAAAAGAAAATAGCTATGGGCGGTGCAGCTAAAAAAGCAACTCCAATGAAGCACGGAGGAATGAAGTCAGGTCTTTACAAAATGGGAAAAGGCGGCTATACAAAAGCTACCCAAAAAGACATGATGAAAGCAGGAGGAGAGAGACTTATGAAATCCCTTGCTAAGAAATTTGGCTACAAGGTCAGTAAATAATAATAAACAATAAAACAAGAGAAATGGAGCATCCATATTTAGAGAACAGAGTAGTAGAAGTAAAACCTATCGAAGCCGGAGGCAAATGGAAAGGTATTGTTTCAAACTACAAAGAGAAGGAGAACGATCCTTTTTTATTTAAGAAAGTAGTAAAGTCTTACGAGTTGCCTCTTAACACGGCGTCTAAAGGAGGAGGAGTAGTTATTATCCTAGATAATACTATGAAGAGCCTTTGTAAAGATGTTATTGAAGACGGCAAGCCGCAGGAGCTTACTGAACAAGAATACTTTGAAGCTATTATCGGTAAGAGCTTAAATCCATATTTACCTTCTGATAGTAACTTCTGGAGAACTGATTCAAGATCTCGTGTACAAATTAGAGATGCTCGCTTACGTCTTGACCTAAACAGTCCTATGGATATGTTGAAGTTTAAGATTTTGCAAGCAAACCAGACACGTTTTGCACCTTCGATTCAGTCTCTAAAAGAACTACGTAGAGCAAGCTATGAGTGGGTATTTACTTCTGTAGAAGAAGAACGTAATGATACTCTAGCAAGACTCGAAATGGAAAGCCAAGTATATGCACTGTTTGCTAAGATCTGTACTACTGATCAAGACATGAAAGATTTCTTGAAAGTAGCAGGTAAGAACCCGTCAGGTAACTCTACAAGCAAGCAACTTAAAGCAATGGTTGGTAAGATCATGGAGAAAGACAAAGCAACATTTATTGAAATTGCTGCAGATCCTCTTTATGATGATAAAATCTTTATTGCCGACGCTCGTAAAGCTGGGTTAATTAAAGAGTTTAGAGGTAAGTATACACTCGACACTGGTGAAGAACTAGGACAAGTTAGAGATACTATAGCTTATCTAAATAGAGAAGAAAATCAAGAAGTCAAGATTCGCTTACAAGCAATCGTAGACGCTAATAAAATTGTAGAATGACAGCTAACCAGATGGCAGACGATTTAGAGATAAGGCTCGATAGAGCCCTATCTTTTGGTTCTCCTGGTTACGAGGACTTTGAACTGAGCAGAGTACTGACTCAGGCAGAGTTTATGTATGTCAAAAAATATATATCGGGATTAACAAACCCGAAAAGTTATGGTTTCGAAGAGACAGAGGCCCGTGGTCAGGGTTTCAGTGCTCTTATATTAGATTCGGGTCTTCTACCTGTATCAGCCGATCAAACCGGAACGTTAGAAAACGGTACCTTCTTCGACCTTCCAGAGGACTTTATGTTCACTATTCTGGAAACCGCCGATACAGATGCTGTTGACTGCCGTGCCAAAGACGGCTCGACTCTAGTTGCTGAAGTACGAGTTATATCACATGACGAGTTCAACAGATTTAAGAGAAATGTTTACAAGAAACCTTATGCCAATGGTTATGATGCCACTGTGTTTAGAATGTACTTTAGCCCTCAAATCAACAGTCTAGATCCCACAGTAGCAGCTACAGCCAAGAGGCATGAACTAATAACCGACGGTACTTTCAACGTAGTTGATTACCGTATGCGTTATTTACAAAACCCACCTGATATTGTAGTTGATCGTAGTAACACAGACAATCAGAGAAACTGCATATTGGATGAGTTTACCCACGATGTTATCGTGGACCTTGCTAGAGACTTGATGCTCGAAATTGTAAAAGAGCAGAAACTCGACGCAGAAATTGATATAGATAACTTTGAATAAACTTTCACAATGATTTACGAAAGTAATAACAACAACTTCTTTGCATTTATTGCAAAGGCCAGTACGACAGATGTTGACGCCATAGACGGCGCTGTCTTAGATCCTTCGGGACTTGCTGACGGAGATCTTGTTATTGTGGACGGAGGGAACGTAGTTCTCGACCACAATACAGCTCTTTCGGGAACTCAACAGTTTAAATTTGCTCAAAAGGCAGGTGGTAATATTTATTATTCACCTCTTGTTAATTTTGCAGATGCTACTATTACAGCAGGGAAAAGTACTGCGGCAGCTCAACAAGTAACTACTATTGGTTCTAATGGGACTACTACAGTAGGTCTTGCTGAATTTGGAGTTGCTGATGATACTGCTGCTGCTGCAGCTGTGGGCAATAGCTACTATGTACTTATCGAAAAGCAAGATAATGATGAAGCTAATCGTTCTGGGTACCAACCAGCTATTACAGCTCAAGCTAAACTTACTAACCCAGATGGATTCACAAATGCTGAACTTCTTCACCTTCGTTTAGCGGAGCAGTTAAGAGAGTCTCTTCGTGTTAATGATCAGTTAGAAGCAGCTAAGCCCTCAACTAAAGGACCTAAGTATGTACGTACAGAGGTAATTATTAAAGATGATACTACTAAAGCTACTACTACTAAAAACTGTGTATGTGTACATGGATCAAAGACTATTAACTCTCACGATGGGGGTAACTTTGCGTCTCACGCTGCAGGTGATTACGTTATTTTAGGTGAGGACGTATATAAAACTACTTCAGCAGGAGGCGGTGCTTCATTTACTATTGAGCAACCATTTGCAGGAGCAAGTCAAACTATTGCTGCTGGTACCTCTACTAGTCAAGCTGGTTTTATTACAGTAGCTGAGGCTATAGGTCTTGCTGGTGTAGGTATTAGACTTACTGGTACTGCTCAACACGAGTTTGATGTAACTAGAGAACGTATCCATTCTGAATCTCGTTTTAATGTTCGTTTTGCAAAAGACGGAGAAAACGTAGGTGCAGCTATTACTCTTGGTACAGCTGCTGATGAAGGTCTTGGAAACTTCGAAACTGTTGCTTCTCAAGAATACCATTCATTTGGTAACATGGGACTTCGTTGGGTATCTGATACTCCAGCACAGGTTAGACCTGCTAATGCAGACTCTACTAAAAACTATGGTTGTGTAGCAGTAAGAGAGGTTTCTAGAAAGAACAATGCTCTTATTGGACAAACTGTAGGTCAGTCTACTTATAATGTTTGGTTTGAACTAGAAGCTGATGGTACGACTGAGGCTACTGCGAATAAAATCCAGGAGACTCTTCGTATTCAGCTAGGCATTTCTAATGCTAACTTGATCGACCGAGCATAAATTAAAATCTTGAGATAGAAATATCTCATGCTCTAGCTCTTTTGTTTAATAGAGGGGGAAGGTATTCCCTTCCCCTTCTTTTTATCTTTAACCCATGAGTTCAAATAAAAAAAATATACCAACAAGACATCAAGTAATTGATAGAGGTCTACAGGATAAACAAGTAAAAAAAGCAGATACTGCTCTTGGTCAACTTGGTAATACCTTTGTAGATACTACAGGCGCAGTAACTCCTCCAACAGGAAAAGTATTCGTAGCGCTATCATTCTTAGCAGACACTAGTCTCTCAGCTCTAGTAGCTGAAAACACAAGCTTTTGTTCTACCACAGCAGGTGGTTCAGGAGCAGGCGGAGACGCTATTGCAGCTGCACAAGTATTCCCAAGAGGGTTTACTCTGTATGGAAGATTTACTTCATTTACTCTTAACTCAGCGGACGCCGATGGTGGAGTTGTAGCTTATGTAGGAGAATAAAAGACGTAGCTATGGAATTAGGATTAGGAGCAACTCGAGTACACTCAGATCCAATAGATAACTGCACACTTATAGATTATGACTCAGACTTTAGTGCAGGGAAAGATAACTTTGCTGATGCATCTGGTGCAAATATAACCCTAACAGTAACGGGTAATAATGATTCTATTGGAGGGTTAAACGACGCTCTAAAAGTTGTAATTAACGTACCAGACCCAACTGCAATTTTTGTTTCCCATAACCCTATAAGAGGAACGAATAGTGAGATACAGGCTGCAAGTCCAGGCTGTACATATGCAGTACGTTTTAGAGTATTCTTTCCTACGGGCAATACTACGAATGGATTAAAAGAATGTCGTATTAACGGAGGAGAACTTGTAGATATGGGAGTAGCTGGAAAATCTCTTAATACCTGGCATACTACTTCTATATTTAATGTAGTTGCTGGAAACACTCCTGGAGATGGGTTAGAGATAGGGCTTCAGAGTATAGCAGAGGTCGTTAATAGCGACGAAGTATATATTAGAGATATACAAATAGACAGAATATAACTATGGACATGATAAGTATATATGAGGGCATAGTTTTAGTAGGAGGTCTCATAGGAGTATATGTAAAACTTCACACTGAAGTAGGTAAACTTAAAAGTAGAGTTCACGTTCTTGAACAAAGCAAGAACGACGTTACAGAAATGCTACAAAAGTTATCTGACGATATACAAGAAATTAAACTACTATTAGCCCGTAAACAAATTGATCAATGAACTGGATAATAATCACACTAATAGCAGCACTAGTACTAGCTGCTGGGTACTTCTTATTTCTGCATCTAGGAAAGATTGCAGATAAAGATAAAGACTTAATACCTGACGCTGCAGAAAAGGCTGCTAAAGAAGTTGCAGACAGAATCGATAGGGTAGCTAAAGAAATCGCAGATGCTATTGACGCTGCTAAGGGAAAAAAAGAAGAGAAAAAATGAAAGTAACTGCTCCTAAAGGATACCACTGGATGAAGTCCGGCAAATCGTTCAAACTAATGAAAGACCCTAAGACAGGATATAAAAAGCATCCTGGTTCTTCTAAGTCTGCAAATTTTCCTATACAAAAAGTACATAAGAAAAAGTAATGAAGGATTCTCTATTTGTATTTCAAAATGGTGCAATAGACTCCAACTCTGTTACAGAGCATGCTTCAGGTACAAACTTAGACTTCTTTGCAGTACCAACAAGCAGTCTTACTAGCATTTCAGCTCTTGAGGGTAAGATTGTGCTATACTTCAAATCCTCTAATACTTTTGAAAACTCTAGATCTAATCAAGCTAAAGTTACTCTTAACACAACAGAGGGGTCAGAGTCAAGAGCTGCTATTTCTACATGGGCTCTTACATTAGGAGAAGGTAAGATTTACATCTTTGATGATACACGGTCTACCTATCCTAGTAGTTACGATAATACTATATCAGGTATAGATTCTGTAGTAAGGCCTAGTTCAGAAAGGTTTTCAGGAGGCTCAGTTGTTACTACAGTAAACGTATTAAGTCATACAGATGCAGTTTTAGGAACAGTAGATGCAAGTGTACCTGACACTGTTAAATTAATGAGTTCCGCACTATCTTTTGCTAAAGTTGGTGATCAAGGAAGAATAACAAGTAGCTCGGCATCACCTTCTGGGATAGCCTATCAAGATTCTATTCCTGCATTTAATGTAAGTTTTGTCTCAGGAGATAGTTGGCATAACTTCATTAACGGAAATTATAACAGAACAAATCCTACCTACCCAGCCAGTTATGCTAAGCTAGACTATGATGCTACACAAGCACTTGTAAGAGGAACACCAGCATCAGGGACAAGTGCATCAGATGCAGTCTCTCCAACTATCTTGGAAAGTAATAACGCATTTGGGAATAAATTTAGATACACAGACGATCAAGGAAACGGTTCAAACGCTTCAGTAGGTTCTAACCTTTATGCACATGTAGACTGGAATAATCACAACTGGGTAAGCGCAAGTGCAACACCTTACTATGTTATAGACCATTTAACTGGGTTTGGCTTCACTGTTAAGTACGAAGATGACTCTGGAAAGGTAAACCTTAATACATCTAATAATACTTGGGCACAATGGATTGCATATATCAACGGGACTCATCATGGCTATACTGGCTGGATGCCGTTAGACTTGGGTGAGCTTACAAACGCTCATGGTTCAAGAGTACAACTTGATATGGTTTGGGCAGATGAGTTCTTTGAGTTTGATGCTTCTGTTTCTGGAAGTACAAGAGGTGCATTTTTAACGGGTGAAAGTTTCGACGCTAGTAATTTCTACAACTTATACGACAGTGGGAATGCAGATTTAGTTCTAGATCTTCCTAAAGCCACAAACTCTGGATTCCATTCAAGGCTAACTAACTGCTTTATGAAGCGCAAACACTACTAAAATGAAAACATACAAAAGAGAAACTACAGTTACTTACACAATTACGGATATAGTAGAGGCTAACAGCTACGAAGAAGCAGAGTGTTTACCTATTACTCAGGAAGTACCAGAAGGGGCTATAGTTCAAAAACCAATAGCCATAATAGTAAACAATGAAGGGTAATATGAAACTACAATTATTACGTATACATACCGATGGAGATTATACAAACGGTATTTTATTTCAAGTCTGTGATGATGAATCTAGAGAGTTCTTATGCTATACTTTAGAAGATCAGCATCAAGATGAAAAAGTAATGCATGAAACAAGGATACCTGCAGGAACATACAAGATTGATTTTAGGAACGTTGGGGGATTTAACAATCGTTACAAAAAAAGATTTAAAGATATTCACAAAGGTATGTTAGAAATTACTGATGTCCCTGGGTTTAAATATATTCTTATTCACTGTGGTAACACTGATGATAATACATCAGGATGTATCCTAGTTGGACAGACTCAAGAGTACGGTAGAAAAGATGGTTGGGTAGGTAGATCTACTCAAGCATATTTTAACATTTATCCAATGATTGCTCAATCTGTTGAAGAGGGAGAAGAAGTAAGTATTGAGATAATTAACTTTAGCTAAATAACAAAGGAATTAACACACATCTTCTTCTATTGGGATTAAATGTTTAACTTTGTATTTATTAAAATAAATAGATAATGGCAACAACAACATTAACGTTAGGTATCACAAGCGATGTTTCATCAAACGCTGTTGATATTTCAACAAACTTCAATGTAACTACCGACGGTAGTACTGGAGTATCAGAATCTACCGGAGTATCTAGAATAAAAGTAGGAACCTCAGATAAACTTATACTAGATATCTCAGGAGCTCCAGTAACTTTGATCGACAAGAAAGCGGTAGCTTACTTTAAAAATATAGACACTACGTTCGCTAACTACATCGATATTAAGATTGGAAATGCTTCTACAGCAGACCAACACGCAGAAGTTCTTAGAATTTATGGAGGTCAGTTTGCAGTACTTCCTTTAAGAAACTCCACAGATATTGACGCAGATGGAGGAATTGATGCAGATATTCATGCAAAAGCTGCAAATGCTTCTAGCTTGCTTGAGTTTGCTGTATTTTACGAATCGTAATAATTAAAAAAAATGGCAACAACTACTGTTCGACTAACAATACAGAGCCCTGATCTAACATCAGACGCCCTGTCTATTACTAAATCATTTAACCTGACTAGTGTATCAGGGACAGGTATTACAGAAACTTCTGGACTTAATCGTGTTAATGGGCTAAATACCATTACTACTATTTTTTCTGCAGCAAACTTTAGTAATGACGAAGCTTATCTCTTTATAACTAATACAGATACTACAAAGGGTAACCAAGTAAAGCTTACACAAGGGTCTCAGAAAATTGGAGTAATGCAAGGAGGAGACTCAATGTTTTTAGCAGTCGATCCTTCTGCGCTAGATATTAAACTTACTGCAGACAGTGCTGCAACTGTCGTAGAGTACCAGCTATTCCATAACGCCTAATAAGTATGAATACTGTACCAGCTGGATTTAATGGGGCAATTAGTCCTAAGCTAAAAGCGTGTGTCTCACAAGACTGTAAGAACATTACATTTTCGGATGTAACTCTTCTCTCTAGTGTGACAAATCCGTATGGCTGGACTACAGATGCTGCTGAAACTCCTCGTCCTAAAATACTTACTGCCTTTAGTGAAATTAGAATTATTGTAACTAATACTTCTGGGACTGAGGTTATCAACCAAGTTGTATACGGAGGTACTCTAAACCTTTTCCCAGCTATTTCAGACTTTAATGATAATATGCCATTATCTACAACAGTCTGGGGCCTAGAGGACGGAGTATACTCTATTAACTACAAGTTTACCTATAAAGATAGTGGAGCTTTTTATGGAGATTCTGATAATAATCTAGCTCTAGCTGGTAAAGTAGTAGAAGCAAAAATGAATCAGGTAATAACCTGTAATGCTCAGAATGAGGTAAAAGACCTTTGGCTTAAGTATCTTAATGACTGTTGTAGTGCAAACAGAGACAAAGCCCTAGAAGCAGAGGCCTTACTATTTGCTGTAGAGGCTGCAGCTGCATGTGCAGATGAATATAATGCTTCTCGCATAAAAGAAGCGCTTGACAAGATTCTAGCTCTAGACTCAGACAAGTGCAATGTTTGTAAACACTCAAAATGTAAATGTTAATATGGGCTGTAAAAACTGTAACGGAACTGTTTCTCAAAATAATCAGCTACCTCTAGGATGTGATTCTATCCTGTCGATTACCAATGAAACTGTTGGTGAAGAAATCATTGTAACTATAACTTTCTGTAGCGGAGCTATTCAACAGTTTAGTATTCCTTTACCATCAAATGGGGCTACTGGAGCAGACGGTCAAGCGGGGGCAGACGGATCACCTGGAGTAAATATTACAGATGTTAATTCTTCTGTAGAAGATAACATAGTTACCCTAGAATTTATATTTAGCGATGGTACAATTATCATAGAAACGTTTGCTATTGAGACCCAAGAAGCTCAAGCATATGTCATTGACCACGTAGGTCTAGATGTGCCTAATGAGGATAACATACAGCCAATACTAGTTACTAACGGCACATCAGAAACAGTTGCTAGATCTCTTATTCCTGCTAACAGCTGGCCAACAACTGAAGATACTATCTACTTTGATATACTAGTTAACCTTAAATATTCTGATAGATTAGGTATTGCTAAAACCGGACAGTCCATGTTTAAAAACTTTGGGTTGGAGTTAAATACTAGTACAACACCAGCTAATGAAGGACTCGGTATATCTCTGCAGAATCAAGGACAAGCGGACATTTTATTTCCTACTACTACTATTGCAGTAACAGGAGAAATAACTAGAAGAGCTATAGAAGATTCTCAGGGGGGCTTAGGTACTACTTTTGCTTTAGATATTGTAGCAAAAATGAGCCCGTATCAAAGAGGGTCAGACTATCCTATAGCAGACTCAGGAACTGTCGCTAAAGCTGTTGGGGCAACAAGAGGTGAAAATCTTGCTTGGGCTGTAAAAAACACAAATGTAGACTTAAACGTAGATAATTATCTAAAGCTTACTGCTCTCCCATCTAACTACAGTGTAGATACAACAGACTATCAAGTAGAGTCTATGCAAATTTATTTTACAACTAGATATCTGAAGAGAAAATGAGTCGAAAATTAGCCCAAACATTACTGGTTACTGCAACAGGTATACGTATTAAATCAGACCCAGATAGCCTTTCTAGTGCGTATTTACTAGACCCTGACTCTCCTATAGATTACTATGTTCTTACAACAAGTGGAGCGGTCACTCTTACTAATAATGTATCAATTACAAATAATGCAAAGATAACAGCTATAGCTGGAGACTGTATTGAGATTAAGTATAGCGGAGATGTTACACTAAGTTCTTTCAATCTTAGTTTCTTTGGTAACAACATGCCTACTCATCTAACATCTGTAGACTGTATTATTCAAGCATACTATGACGGTACTAATTGGAACACTGTTTTCCTACCATCAGTAGTAGCAGCTGTAGAAAGTGTAAACAATGACAATATTGTAACTAACTCTATCACTGCGGCTGAGCTAGCAGCTAGTGCAGTTGAGTCTACCGAGTTGGCTTCAAATGCTGTAACTACAGCAAAGATTTCTAACGCTAATGTTACTGTAGAAAAGCTAGAAAACGAAGCACTGGAGTCTGTAATTGCTATCCCAATTCAGTTTAACTATGCTGCTAAAGATACTTTCCATCTAGCTATTCCAACTAAGAGTACGTTTGTAAGAATAACTTCTGTAGTATCAGGAGTAGCTATTGATGGCTCTAACGCAGCTACTATGACTATAACAAACGGAGGTGCCTCAGTATTTTCAGCAACTACTCTGCATGCAGCAGGTACAGGAGAAAACACTGTAGCAACTTTAACTCCTTCTTCTAATACAGCAATCGCTCAAGGAAATGTCCTAGCATTTACACCTGACGGCTCTGCTAGTACAGGAAAGGTGTTTTTGACAATAACTATTAGAAGAGTAGCTGACTAATGGGATGCAGTTGTTGTACATCATCGATAGCAGACGGAGTAATCACTCAGACAGAGCATGATGCTAAAGTCTTTAATCTTCAATGTAGATTTAAAGATCTAGTAGCCAACATTGTTAATAAATGGCGCTATGGTATCTTTTGTCCAGAAGACTCTGATACTATTATAGAAATTAGGGGACTGCTTCGTCTCCTAATTTGTTATGGTAAAAACACAGAAGAAGTTTCTGAAGATAACTCACAAGTACCAGAGTGTTACAATGATTATATAACTTTTAATGGTACAGATTTAAATACTCTTCCTGACTTTCCTACAAATGTTGGCCCAGGACAGTACTTCTTCATTACTAGCCCTTACACAGGTAACTACTATATTCTTAAGTCTGCACAAGGATATTACTCAGGAAACCAAATACTGCCTCTAAGTGTTTTAATTTATTCTCTAGACCAAGGAGAGCCTATAGTCTTTGGTTCTGAAGATGGGGCAGGAGCATTCTTTGTAATGGATACTCTTTGCTCTGACACCCAAGCTAGCTTAGATGCTGCACTTACTGCAGCACAAGGAGTAACCGTAACGTCTTCAGGTTTGTCTGATGCTAATCTTTTATTGATAACTGAAAAAATCGAAAAGCTACTAGCATGTTGACAATAAACCAAATGATTGGCCAGATTCAAGAAGCACTGAGTCTAAACTCTGATGACTCAAATGTGTCAGACAGACTGATGATTGATCTCATCAATCAGTCTAGAGCTTTCCATCTTAGAAACGAGTTAAACAAGTTTAGAACAGCAGACGATACAGTAATCCAAAATCTACACTGTGTAGAACTTGAGATTAGTGATGCTACTCTGGTCCCTGGTTTGTCACTGCCTACTGGCTGCAAAGTTTTAAAATCTAAAAGACCTCTACCAGATACAGTAGAACTACATCATACTGATGGTATTGTTTCTGTAGGATCTGTACAGTTCTTAGAAATTCCTTTTAGCTACGTAGACTTTAAGAAAATACCTTATATTAACTACACTAGATTTACTAGGAATGTAGTTTATTCTTTCTTACTAGATGGATACTTGTTTATGTATTCTCCAGGAAACAGTAAGTATGGTCTAATAGAAAACGTTATGGTCCGAGGTATTTTTGAAGACCCTGTAGAGGCAGGTAATTACTGTGAGCCTTGCTTTGACTATGAGTCTCCATACCCTATTCAGTCTTGGATGTTCGAAACATTAGTAAAGCCGCAAGTATTACAACAGCTAGCTATCAAAGGACAAAGCCCTCTAGATGATGAGAACGATGCTGCAGACAATAAGACTCCATCTGTTCCTATGAGCAAACCACAAGAATAAGCCATGAATAGAAAGCAAGGATCAAAAGGTAAATATAATGCTGATATAGCTACCCAGGACTTCTACAGATTCTACTATGATAACTGTAGCAAGCCTATTCCTTATTCTATAGCTAAGGATCTATACAAAGATCTAATGCACGGGCTATCCTCTCTTATGTTAGAAGGAGAAGAAATTTCAGTACCTAGCTTAGGTAAGTTTAGTATAAAGGCGTATATGCCTAAAAGATTTGATAAGGCTGGAAAATTTCTTAAGCCGCCTATTGATTTTGGAAGGAGTTGGGAATACTGGAGAAAAAAATATCCAGGTAAGACAGATGAAGAAATTGTAGATATAAAAGATAAACCTGTACTAAGGTACGAGAATAGACACTCTAAAGGATACCAGTATAAGTTTATGTGGGATAAGTCAGACTTGGCTATTCCTGGCAAAAGAGTATATAAGTTTAAGCCAGCCTCTATGTATAAGAGAAAATTGGCTAAATTGATTAAGAGCAATACTGATGTAATTTTTGAAAGCCTATAACAATGCATAACGGAAGGTTAGTATCATATAAAACAATAGCGTCTACCATTCAGAGAGACTTCCCGTTTGTAACAGAGTCTGTTACCGATGAAGAAGTGATCGAGTGGTTAGGTTCTTTTATGGGCCTTACTAACTGTCCAGTTGTATTAGAGGATAAGATTGAGCACATTTCTATATGTGATGGTAAAGGTCACTTACCTTGTGATCTACACTTGATTATGCAGGCAGGTAAGCCAGATACAAATGTTTTGGAAGAAGCCGCATGTGCCCAACGTATGGCTCCTATGAGATGGAAAACGGATAGATTCCATACTAGATACCATGCTAGCGATAGCGACTTTCATTCAGACTCAATGTATACATACACAGTTAGTGATAACTGTATCTATCCAAACTTCCATGAAGGTATAGTCTCTATTGCTTACAAAGCTATTCCTACTGATGATCAAGGGTTCCCAATGATCCCAGCAGATGAACAGTGGGTACAAGCTGCTGTTCATGATATTGCTTGGAAGACAGCTCGTAAACTTTGGTATTCCAATAAAATGTCTACGGATAAATTCCAGAAGATAGAAATGGAAAGAGACCACTACTTTGCTCAAGCTGTTACGTACTCTAAGATGCCATCGATTGACCAAAGAGAGTCAATCAAAAATGACAGACTTAGAAGTTACACCAACATTGATCATCATCAGGATTTCTTCCGCAACTACCAGATGCCGGAACACAGATACTTTAGAGGACAATACTTTTCAGGAACTTAATGAATAATCAGAAGCCCCATATTACATCGTATGAAAAGGGAATGAACAAAGACATCAATGTCGAGTCATTACCCCAGAATACATATGTAGACGCCCAGAACTTCAGACTATTTACAACTGGAGATGGTGCATCTGTCGGAGGTATCCAGAATATTAAGGGTACTAGACTAGAACATACTTTTACTAATTTTAATGAAAGGGTTATAGGGTCTACCCAACTTAGAGATGCGCTGATAGTTTTTACAGCAGTGTCTATAGATGAACCGTCTACTGGTAGAATCTACAAACTAGAGTTTGACTTTGAAACTGAAGAAGTATCTGTAGAACTACTGTATGAGTCAGATGACTTACAGTTTACAGCTGCAGCTCCTATAGAGGCTATAGCAGTACATGAAACTAACTTTATTCAGAGAATATACTTTTCTGACTTTGTTAGACCTACCCGCTCGATGAACATTGCAGATCCTTTACTACAGGATCTACCAGTTAGTTCATTCTCTATATTTCCTTCCCCTCCTATTAAGAAACCACAAATTGACTTTATATTTGATGGAGGTCAGCTACCTGTAGGTGTATATAACTATACATATTATCTAGTAACAGCAGGAGGTCAAAAAACATTGCTAGCACCTGTAAGTAACCAGGTTCATATAATAGTAGATTCAGAAGAAGTAGGCTCAACCTCTGACTACCAAGGTACATTTACTGAGCCTGGTGATACTATCTTTACTACTAAAAGTGTAAGCATTACTGTAGATACCAGTGCCCTAGAAACTAATCAGTTTGAAAAGATTGTTTTCGTAGGTATTTTTCTTGAGGAGATAGGGGGGACCCCTTCCATATTTGAGTTTGAAGAAACACTAATAACTGGTACTACTCAAGAAGCAGTGCATTCTGGTACAGAAGATCAGTTGACTATAACATTAGCAGACTTCTTGTCGGAAACCTATTCATTTATTACAAACAAAACCTTCTCTATTAAAGATGATACTTTGTTTGTAGGAAACGTTAAGACAGGAGGGTTTACTCTATCCGACGAAGATGCTGAAGGATTGCAGACAAAGAGGTATGATAGCCAACAAACAACCTATGATGACCCTTATGCAAACCCTTTTAATGATGAGTCAGGTTTAGACTTTGGAGGTAATCCCGATGGTAGCTACGATTTTTGGCTTAACAACTATCAGTATATGTTCCAGCCTGATGGAACTACAATCGGAGGCTTTGCAAACTATCTAAGCTATAAGTTTACTCTAGAAGAAATGCTAGGTTTTGAACAATCAGTTGGTCCTAACACTAGTAGTATAGACTCTGAACAACAGTTTAGTCTAAATGATGAGTATACTGAAGTTAACAGAAATTTTAGAAACTTTGCATCCCCTTATAAAAGAACTTTAAGAGGATACAAAAGAGGAGAGGTATACAGGTTTGGTATTGTCTTCTATGATAAGCTAACAGGCTTACAGTCTCCCGCATACTATGTTGGAGATATCAAGTTTCCAGAAATGTCTCAGCCATTTGGGACTGAGCTACCCGGCGGATATCCTATAACTAACCCTTTCACAGGATTACCTACTGGAGTTAACTTTGATCACTATGCTGTATCAAAACGAGTAACAACTGAAGGTGCTGAAGGTACATCTCGGCTCTACAGTCTTGGTTTAGAGTTTTCTTTTAACTTCCCTAACTCAATTCTAAACAATATTAGAGGGTTCCAAATAGTTAGGGTTCCTCGTACACCTAATGATAGAACTAGACTCTCACAAGGAGTTATTTCTAAGTACTACAATATTGATGTACAAGTTTTAGAACAACAAGCTGGGTGGTCAGAAGGATCTTGGACAGAAAGAGACAGTAAGAATCAAACATTCTGTCCTATATCTGAGCTACCTAGTGTATATGGACACCTTAACAGAATTAGGGTACACGGAGAGAATGAAGGAGATACTTTTAATGCAGAAATAGGAGAAAAAGCCGATATAGGATTTAATTTTTTAGGAGGTGATACTCCTGGAATTTATGGCTACCATAACGGACTAGGAGCCGATAGTGAGGGAGCCGAACGTGTAGACTATCAGTCTTTGTTCTCGACCACTGGTCTACTGAACTTTTTCAATCCAGAAACAAGTTATGACTATGGACTGCCTGGTATGAGAAGAGGAATTGATTTCCTTAAAACTGTAGGAGTATATGGAGACGGCTTTAAACGTACTAATAAAAGTAGTCAATACGAACAGGGAGCAGTTGGAGTTACAAAGGAGCTAGGACATACCTTTCAGCAAGATTACATAAATAACCCAGAGCTATTAGGAAACAATAGATTTAGGCCTAGAATTTCTCCTAATTCTACAATTGGCGCTAACTTCTTTAGATTTCCGGCTACAGCCTCAGGGAGGGATAATAGAGAGTTCCAAACAAAAGCACTGAGTACTAACAGACTTGGTCAATTTGGTACCCAAACTGCAGCTGAAGATATATCTAACCCAACTGCAGCAGCATTTAACTTAGAAAAAGCTTACGAAAAAATAGAAGGCTATAGAATCCTTACTACTACTAGCCCGTATAGAGATAGTGTACAATCAGTAGGAGGAATGGATGTTGTTAAAAAATGTTTTCATTCTGGTAACCCATTTGCCTACTTTGCAAAAGAAACAAGACTAGCAAAAGAAGGTAAGTCTGCTGTTATTTCATTAATGGAAGACCACACAAATCCTGATCAATATTTTACAAAAGGCCGATTTGTAGGCTTGGAAGAAGAATTTGATGTTGCTAATACTCCTGAGAATATAGATAACCATGATTCTACTCTTGGGTATGCTTCTTCTCACATAGGAAAAGGAACTACTTTTATGGTAGAACATGTTCGTCGAGTAGGAGAACAATACGGAGGTAATGGAGCTGATGCTGTATTTACTAATACATTTATCACCTGTTCAGATCCTGTAGAAATCGATGTAGATAACCCTATACAGCCTTCAAGTATTAGAGTATTCCAAGGAGATACTTTTGTAGCTCTTTATCAGTTTGCTAAAAACTTTTGGAATAACTACTACACTAATAGTACTGCTTGGAATCAGCAGTCTCCTCCTAGCGGACAAACTCTTCCACAAGCATACAATGGTTCTAATAGCTCTAGCTTTGAGTCTGTAACTATACCTGTAGAAACTGTTGTAAACATAGAGCTAGGCTCAGGTACTAGATTTGAGGAGGGAGCACAGTTTAATGACCAAGCGTATAGAGTGCAAGAATACCCAGACTACCAAGGAATTGGAAATGATACTAGTGGAGGTAGAAGTAAATTTTTCCACCAATACGATGGGGTATTCTCTGAGGAGACTGTATCAAAGAGATTCTTCTCACTACCTCCTGGACAAACAGAAGCAGAAACACACTTTGATGTTAGAACTCACTACTCTGCTACTAAGACTCTTGGAGAAGAAAGAGATTCATTCTCAGACTTTGCTATAGCAGATTACAAAGACCTAGATCCTCAATACGGTCCTATCAACCGTATTATGAACTTCAAGGATACACTGTTTGCGTTCCAAGACAATGCAGTAGGTGGATATCTAATTAATACTCGTGAGCTGTTAACAGGAGAACAAGGAGCGGCACTATCTATAGGTACAGGCCAAGGTATTTCGGACTACCAATATATATCTACAGAATATGGATGCATTCACCAGTATGCTGTAACTAAAACAGATTCAGGTGTATACTTCTTAGATGCTCGTCGTCAGAAATTCTTCCTACTAGGAGAAAATCTAACAGATCTGTCTGAGGTTCTAGGAATGAACGACTTCTTAAGATCTAGAATACCAGATTCATTTCTAATTACTAGAGAAAATGGTGGAGATAATCCTCTACTTTATACAGGTCCCCATATGACCTATGACCCTCTTAACAAAGAAATTTGGCTAACATCTGGTAGAATAGTTAGACCTGAAGTACCTGGCAATGGACCAGGCGATCCTCCTTTGTCAGAACAAGTAATAGGTGGATTTACACTATGTTTTTCTGAGACACTGAAAGCATTTTCTTCTTTCTACTCACAGTTGCCTAATATATACCTACAGAGCAAGAGAAGAATAATAAGCCCTAGTCCATCAGACCCTAAAAAGCTTTACCTTCATGATGTAGGAGATTATGGAGTTTTTTACGATACCGATCCAGAAGAAAGTTCTATTACTATCAGAGTTAATTCTCTAGGAGTTGCTAATAAGATTCTTAGGTTCTTAGAGTATAATTCTATAGTAAAAGACTTTACCCTTCAAACAGAGCCTATAGTTCAAGACCAAGGTCTAAGCTCTATAAAAATTGAGAATGATTACCAGGAATCTGGTAAAGAATCTTTAGATGGAAGACAAAAAAGAAGATTCCGAAAGTGGAGAGTAAAACTTCCTAGAGATAATAAATCTCAGAATGCTCTAGGACGCTTTAGAGGAACTTACTTTGACATTACGTTATATTTTGATAATTCCGTAAATTTGTCAATAATGCTAGAGAGAATTATGTCTTACTATGATGTCCACATGTATTAATGAGTTGCGGTTGTTCAAAAGATACTAAACAGTATGGGGGAATAAAAAGACCTCCATTAAGTTATAAAGCTGGGGGTAAAAGCCCTAAAGCTTCAATGTCATGTGGCCAAGTCAAAAAATCAAGTAGACCTGGTAAAAAGATAATGAAGCTTTACTGCAATGATGGTAAGAAAAAACTAGTACATGCAGGAGCTAAAGGATATGGACATAATTACTCACCAGCCGCTCGTAAGTCTTTTAAAGCCCGTCATAAGTGTTCAACAGCAAAACCAGGTACAGCTAAACACCTAGCATGTACAGAACTATGGGCAGGTAAAGGCGGATCTAAAAAGTCATCTCCTAAAGGTAGAAAAGGTAAGTATGCAGTTGGCGGACCATACCTAAATATAGATCCTTACAACCCGCTTAATGAAAGCAACTTTGATGCTCTATACAAAGGAACAGGTCAAGGAGAAATGGACCTTTCTGCAGGACAGCAAAGAAGAATCAAAAGAAGACAGACAGGTAGAAATATTGGAGCTACAGCTTATGGAGTCTTAGAAGGTACACTCGATACTCTTACTTTTGGAGCAACTGATAAGCTTACTGATATGGGATACGAAGGGCTATCTAATTTAGGCAGAGAACAGTCTGCGACAAGAAGAGCTCAGTCTGATAGATATAGAGTAGGAGGACAAGGAGTAGGAGCAACTGCAGGCGCTATACTAACAGGAGGAGCAGCAACAGGATCTGCTATTAGCACTACAGACATAGGAACTTTTGCTAATGAAGGGCCCCAAGCTCTACAAACAGGGCTAAATGTTGCAGGAACGGCAGCAGGAGTTGCTGTAGGCAATACTAGCGCAGCTGGAGACCTAGGTAAGTTAGCTGGCACTGATGTAGGAAATGTTTTAACTAAAGTAGGTCAAAAATCAAGCTTTGGAGGAACAGGTACAGGTTTTGAAAATCTTCTAAACGAATTTGCTCCAAACTTTAAAGACGGTATTGACGGCTTCCAAGACTTTAAAGAACTTAATCCAGATTCAAACTTAGGAGACTTCCTAAAAGGAAATCCTGAGATGCTACAAAAAGTTCTAGAAGGTCTTGGAATGACATCAGGAACTCAAGTTAATAAATATGGAGGCCCTGTTTCATACAAAGCAGGAGGTCGTAAATATGCACATGGAGGACCGCATCCGCCTACTAACCCACCAGGTGGAACATCATCCTCCCCTGTTGCCACAAGAGCTGACTCTCTTAATGTATATAACAGTGCTATTAACTTGCAAAACAGGATGAATGATCTTGGATACCAAGAGGATAGTTTGACCACCCCTAGATATTTAAGAAATTTACTAAGTAGGGCCTCCATATTTGGCGAGTACAATCCTTCAGCAATGGTAGATGATCCACCAATCGTCTCTGGACTTATTAAAAATCGGGATGATGGTACTTATAGTGTGAACCCTAATTTTAATCCTGACCTTAGTGGTATAGAAACAATGGGCAGCGCAATAGACAAAATTCCTATTGTACCACAAGGTACTAGTTCTATCACAGCTACTGCAAATCCTTATCAATATAATGTAACAGAGCTTCTTGCACACCATGGTTATAACACTGACCTTCCCACAGCATTACTTGATGAAAGAATAGCCCCTCAAGGGACCTTGACTTATACGATGCCCAATGACGTAGCTACTATGCTGTTCTATGATCCAATCGCTACAGCACCTACAGAGTTTTTGACACCTGAGCAAAGACAATTAAGAATTAAACTTTATGGGCCTCAAAACGTAGGTGATATTAACGCCCCTACATTTCCGCTGCCCGGTAGTAGTGTTAGCCCTGGAAGTACACCAACTACCAGCGTCAAACCAACTACCGTTAAGCCTACTAGAGAAAAAATCAGTATGGAGCCTATGGAGCCTCTTGGTTTACCTTCTCGCCCAGGGCCAACGCCAAATCTTACAAAACAAGAAATAGATAAGCTTATTGAAACCCGAGGTATGTACAGTACACCTATTGGTTCATATCTAGCTACTAAAGACAACAAACCAGGTGATGGGACTGGTTTAAATCCAATAGGGTTCAGACAAACATATGAACGCCCAGACGGAACTAGGTATGTACGAAAAAATTGGTATGATAAGGACGATAGAAGATACCTGAATAGGCTGGAAGAAGCAAAAAAAACATACACATTCGCACATGGGGGAAATGTAGGGTTTTACAATATGACTAACCCTATAAATAATATTTATAAGGCTAACGGAGGCTACCAAGGAGGCCTACGTCGTTGGTTCAAAGAAAAATGGGTAGACGTTAAGACAGGTAAGCCATGTGGAAGATCTGGAAAAGACAAATCAGAAAGACCATATCCATACTGCAGGCCATCAAATAAAGTATCATCAAAAACTCCAGCTACTAGCAAGCACTCAGAGGCTAAGTCTAGAGCTAAACAAAAAACAGGACCTAGTAGAGTAAAACCTATTAGCCAACGTAAAAGGAAATAACATGCTACCTAAGAATTATACAAAGCCTACCCAGTACAAGAAGGGAGGAAAGCGCAAAAAGTCAAAAGGATCTAGTAAGCCCAAGCCTACTAATCCTTCTTTGTGGTCTAGAGCTAAGTCAATGGCTAAAGAAAAGTTTGATGTATATCCTTCAGCATATGCTAACGCATGGGCAGCTAAATGGTATAAGTCAAAAGGCGGAGGCTGGTCAGGAGGCTCTAAGAAAAAGAAGGCAGCAGGTGGTTTTACAGGCTTTGGTAATCCTGGAGATCCTACTAAAACATCTTTTGATCCTAATAACTTACAAAGTTTTAAGCCTAGGACTGATAGTCCTGAACACTATCTAGAAGATGCTATAGCTGTAGCTAATTATGTAGTAGACCAATCTGGTGTAAATATAGATCCTAGAGTACTAGCTCTTATGTCAGCAGTGGAGTCAGGATATGGTAAATCACGTTTAACAAAATTTCAGAATAACTACTTTGGTATTAAGTCTACCCGAAACAGTCCTGATCGGTATAAGTCTAAAAAAAAATACAGTACTGAAGAAGTTGTAGACGGAAAAAGAGTAGAAATTGAGGCTGATTTTGAGCAGCATCCTTCTTTTGTAGGATCAATGGAAGCTTTTGTAGACTTTCTTGAAAGAAATCCTAGATATGAAAAAGCAGGTGTATTTACTACTAATAATCCGGGAGAACAATTTGATGCATTAAAGAAAGCTGGATATAGAACTGGAACCTTTAACGCAGAAAAAAAAATGCTAGATACTTATTCTGACATTTTATTTGAAGAAACTCCAACTTCTGAACCTCCTCAAAATATGCAAATTCCTTCTAACCGTACTCCAGGAGCCTTTATGAATCAAGATATAGTACTTCCTAGAACAAATGTAGTCCCTACTGTAAATAAGGCTAACGGAGGATACATGGGAACTCCTCAACAAACTATTGAGCAAGCCATAATGGATAACCAAATGATTGCTATGGGGGTTGACCCAGAAGACCCATACTATAATAGACTTTATCAAGGAGGGGGGTATATGAATGTTCTAGCTGCAGGTGGAGATCTATTTGCTCCAGGAGGTAACAACGATAAGCTTACTCGTATTGATGCTGGCGGTACTCATGAAGAGAATCCTCTAGGGGGAGTTCCTATGGGCCCTGATGCTTCAGTAGAAGAAAAAGAAACAGTACAAAGAGGTGTAGAACCAGGAACAGACTTTGTATTTTCTGAACGTTTGCCTGAAGGAGGTATTACTCCAGAGATGGCACAAGATGAAGGCTTACCTAAATTTGTTGTAGGTAAGAGCTTTGCTAAAGCATCTAAGATGGTTGAAGATAAGTCATCTAGATCCGGAGATATTCTTGATCGTAATACAAGGGAAGTAACTCTTGCAAGACTACGAGATGCTCAAGAAGAGTATAAAGACATGGAGTTCCAAAACCAGCTAGCTGAACTAGAAGATAAGTTTGGCAGACCTGCTGGGTCTATGGAACAGCCTATGGAACAACCAGCTGGACAAGGAATGGCAATGCCTAATGGACTACCTGGTTCTCAGGAAGAGGCTATGATTCAGCAAATGATGATGGATCAAGGAGCTCCGGCTCCTCAGCCTTCTCAACAAGAGATGGCTATGATGCAGCAGATGCAACAAGCAGGAATGGCAGGACAACAACCTCCAGTACAAATGTATAATGGAGGTCCTAATGAAAGAATGAATGCCTTACTATCAGGTTTAGGAGCATTCCCTACTAATCCTCAAGATCCTAACGCAGCTTATATGGATTTAGGTAGAGCAGTATACGGAGATAATAATCCACAAGATGCTCTTGATATGGCATATGGCCTACAAGGTTCAGGTATACCATATGCAGATCCTAATAGATTTGCTACAGGTCCTAGAACTGACGCATCGTTAATGAACCCAGAGTTAGCTGCAGCTAATAATTTATATACGCAACCAGGATTTGACCCAGTTACATCATTTGCTCAAACAGCAAGGCCGCAGTCTACTACGGACTCAGCAGGTATTCAAGAAGCTATGATGGGTATGGGTATAGACCCTATGCAGGCAAATCCTCCAATTTTAGGAGAGGCTGTACCAGGAATGGGAACAGAAATGAATCTTGCAGCACTAGCTCCAGGAATACCTTCTGCAACACCTGCAGGACCTAGAGCAGAAATGGCTCCACTAACACCTGAAGAGATAGCATTCCAAAACAGTTTGTACCAGCGAGAAGGATTTGACCCTATTAGGGCCTTTACTGGTGTTACTCCAACTGGAGATATATCTGATAATCCTGTAACTACTGGTCAAAATCCAACACCTTCTGCAGCTACTCCTCCTATAGACTACAATGCAGGTAACATGAGTATCTATACAGATCCTGAGACTGGAGAGTTAGTAGTTCCTAGTGGATCTTTATCACAAGAAGAGTTTAGAGGCCTAATGGAAACAGCCAATACTAAAGACGGTGAGACAGATCTAACTCTAGAAAAGTTTAACAATCCATACAGAGGTCAAATCTTATCTGATGCAGGTATGAAGTTCCTACAGGGCATAAAGGATATTAGAGAAAGAGATGCAGCAGATTATATGCTACAGTCTGACTATGACCCAATGTTCTTCCCTATCGAAGAGCAGAGAAAGGCAGTAGCTAATATGAGCGCTGCTACTAAAAAGCAACTATCTAGAAGAGTAAATAACCCAGCATTGTATCTAGCTATGGCAGGTACTATTGATGCTAATGAGTCTGCAGAAACAGCTAAACTATTTGAAACTAAATTCAAAGTAGAGGCAGCTGATAAAGCTCAGATTAGAAATCTAATGAGACAAGATAGAGCGGCTAACGCTCAAATGAAGAGACTAGTTGATGAGCTTAACGAAAGAGATCGTCAAGGTAAAGAACAACTTCTACTTGATGCAGCTAACTCATTCTCTAATGCTTACTCAGGATTCTCTAAAGAAGACTTCTACTCGTTTATGGCTGATCAATACCGAACAAGTTCTGGTCTGCTAGATAAGAGTAAAATAGAAAATGCAGAAGATCCTACTAAGAATAACGAAGCAGGCCCTAAAACTAATAAAAACGAATAATGGCACAGTATATAAAAGCTCCTGATTTTAGTTATGATCCACTACCAATGCAGGAGTACGCTCAGTTTGCTAAGGAACAGGCCTTAGCATACGAAGGTAGTTTAAACTCAGCTTATCAGTTTTTGGATAAACTGCCCATCCTAGATGGAGGTTTACGTACAGAAGGTTTTGCACAAGAGCTTCGCCAAGAATATGGTAGTGAGGTTCAAAAAGCTATTGATAACTTTGTAGCTACTAAGGATAGACGAGCCCTAGCTAGGGAGATTAGTGCCATATCTACTCGTCTTAAGACTGATAATGATGTCTTAGTAAATAACTATGATGCCAGAGCAGCAGCTCCTACAATGCAACTATTCCAGTCCCAGCCTAACGGATCTAACTCGTTTACAAAGGATGGTACAATGACTCCTGTGCTTAGAGTGGAAGACCCTGAAACAGGTGAGGTTATAGAACAAAATAACTTCAGGCAGTTTGAAATGGGAAAGACTACTTTACAAGACGCAGAAAGAAGCTACAATGACTATGTAGGAGCCTATGACGTCATAGACGATACTAAGTTTATGACAACAAATCTGTTTAATGATATACAGACTGCTATAGGTTCTAAGGTTACACAAGACCCAAATCAGCCCGGAGTATTCATGGTGCAGACCGACAAAGGTGTTAAGAAGTTTAACAACACTCTTGAGCTCGTCCAAGATCAGGATGCTATGGGTGAGTACTATCAAGCATCTCAAGATGCTATAAAGCAACTACAAGTACAATGGGATCAGAATCAAAGTAATACTGTTAGAGCCTATAAGTACAGAGGGTTAGACTTTCAAGATTATGTAAATGATGCCTTTGCTACTACCATGCCTAAGCTACATGCATATAGCCAAAGTACAGATATAACTACTGGAAATGTTCCAGAAGGTGGAAATCCTATTAGTGCAGAAGTTGAAAAACTTGCAGAAGTTCTTATAGGTAAAGGTACAAATACTTTTTTAACAGAAGAGCTTGATAAGAACGAGTATTTTACCACAGCTGATAAGGAACAATTAACTAAGCTAGCAGAAAGGGTTAGAAGTAATGGTTATACTCTAAAGGATTTATTAAACGGAACCTTTCCAGAAAGCGAAGAATTTATAAAGCTTAGTCAAAGGCTTGCGACTAAACAAGCAATGGATGCTCGACTAAACGACCCTGTCAACCAAGGGGCTATGCTAGAGGAGAATATAGAATTTGATGCATCAGGAAGTACTCAAGACGGTGTCTCTTCTGCTCTTGCTAACTATGCACAAAGAAATCCGGGAGTAAATGGTGATAATGTAGAAGAACTTTTTAAGTTTTATAGTAGTATTGGAGTTAACTTAGGAATGTACGGTCAGAGCGAGTTATTTGGTATGGAGCTGGAAGACTATGACTTTACAACAATAGATAGGTGGATAGACGACTTTGCTGACCCTTTCGTAGACAGTAATCGTTTTGATAGAAAAGCTTCTCCTGTTGCAGTACAAACAGACGTACTAAAAGAAGGATTAAAAGAATTTGGACCAGGTCTAGGCGGAACAATTCCTATGATGACTCCAGAAGCTTATGATGTAATGCTTGCAGCAAAAGCAAACGGGATAGAAGATATTACAGGTTTAAGTGAATATATAAGACAAGAGCAGCAGAATATAATAAATCCTGCCATTGGCTTCTTTGCAGATGAAAAAGCTCCATTAATTAGAGAAAACTTAACCTATGATCAAGCAGTTGAAAGAGGATTAGTACCAGAGACTGTTCAAACTATATTTAACTCAACAGACGGCGATGCTATAAGATATTCAGCTGACTTTGCAAATCCTGAAACTTTACTAAACTTTATAGAAGCTAGGAATAATGCTAATTCAGTTAAGTCTGACATTATAAAAGAGTCTAATAGGTATGAAGTATACACTCCTACAACAACACTGCATCCTAGTGGTGAAACAAAAATCACTGTTGATGACAAGTTAGCTGGAACTTTAATTACGGATATCACCACAAACACGGACATTGGTAAAGACTACCAGATTTATGTACTAAATAAAGATAATAGTACAATCTATGGGCCAGAGTCACTAGGTGGATCGGGCTATAATTACATGACAGATATTACTGCTGAGGCAGAAGGTGGAGCTTTGGCTAATATATTTTTTGGTAAAGGAACTGATAAAGAAGAGGCAAGGTATAATATTGACGGAGTTGCTGCCGGAGTAGGAGCGGGACAAAAATCAGGAGTACTTTTAGATGTAAATCTTAGAGATACAGATCAGGTAGATGATGCCCTGAAATCGTACTTTTCCGCTGAAAAAAGTTCTAGGCTTTTAATTGTTCCTAAAAGTACTAAGGCTAAAGAATATGCTTTTAGCTGGATAGATGATTATAGATCAAAGCTTACTACTAGCTATGCACCTAGTTATTCTGCAACAGGTTTGTTTGGAACAGGTCCTCAAAGTGGAGATCAAATGCGACAACTTGTAGAACTTGGTAACAAACTTAATGTATTTAACTATCTTTTCCCTCTTAACTCCCAAGCAGCTATGAAGAGCGAGGGAGTTCCGATTACTAACACTTACGTAAAGCCTCAAATGGGTTTTGCTGTAGTATTCGACCCGTATCGTCCTGTTGGAAATAATACTCCAGGTAGACAAGGAGTACAGCTTTCTGAAGTTTACGCTGCTAAACATGAAGATGGAGATGGCGCTGCTTGGACATGGCAGGAGTACTTTTCTAATAGAACAGACGATAGTCCTATTATGGTAGAGGAAGCTTTACTTGCTGCACACTCTCAACAACTTTCTGAAGATTTTAGCCCAGAGGAGTTAACAGAGCTAAGTAAACTTATTAATGAAAAAACTTCTAGAAACCAAGAGGGTTATGGATTTATTACTCTTGGGGACTTTAAAGACCTGTTTCAGAAAGCTGGTCTAGACTACAACTTTAATAAGGGAATGCTTTTCCATAATAAGTTTGACTTAACCACATTTACTAGCATGCTAGATCCACAAGCTGTATTATCTGAATAATAGTATCTTTGTAAAAATATTTCTATGTCTGAAAAGTCTCAAGACCAGAAGCAACCTGAAGTTAATCTTCCTACTACTCCGGCTCCTCAATCTACACCTTTAAAACGTCCTGAGCTTCAAGCTCAAGTTCCTCAAATAGCTATTGTAGGACCAGCAGGTACTGGAGGAGTAGCTGTACCTATTCAACCAGAGGGTACTACTTGGTATGGTAGAAATATATATAACAATACTCTTACAGCATTACAGGCAGCAGCAGACTCTAGTTCTGCAGATCGACAGTATTTAGAAGATCTTAGAATTAAAAACCAAACTAACTGGGAAAGATTTGGTAACGCTGTAGGCGGCGGTCTGCAAGCTGGTCTTTTTAGAGGTATTGATGCTATTACATCACTTGTGCCATATGTAGGAGATGACGGTCTTAGGTGGGACCCAATGAGCGAGGATTTTTCTGATAGAACTATGCTTTCTAACTGGCTACATGAATCAGCAGAAGGAGCTCAAGCGGCAAATAAAATTTATAGTGATAGCCCTTACAATGTTTGGGAGGGTATGCAAGCGGCTCTTACCTCTATTGTAGAGTTTGCTCTTCCTGG